>Ga0181584_10000916_pt1 | contig 21843 bp, 18 predicted proteins | sample 071ome_30_FD_132462 | JGI IMG/M metagenome (GOLD analysis project Ga0181584, IMG submission 132462) | Coastal salt marsh microbial communities from the Groves Creek Marsh, Skidaway Island, Georgia - 071406AT metaG (megahit assembly) | ecosystem: Environmental > Aquatic > Marine > Intertidal... | reverse complement strand
CGATCCGGTTCTGGCTGAACGTATTCACGGGGTGACGTCGGCACGGCATCTGACCACGCTTGATACCGATACCAATATCCTCAGAAACACCACCGCCATGCTCGGGATGGTGCTTGGCGGGGCTGGTATTGTAACCTGTCTTCCGCATGACTGGCTGACAGGAAGCAGTGCAAGAGGGCGCAGGCTGGCACGAAACAGTCATCACATGATGCGGGATGAGGCGCGTCTGGGTCAGGTGACGGATCCGGTCGCGGGGGCTTATTATCTTGACCGCCTTACCCTGGAGCTTGGCAGAAAAGCCTGGGAGCATTTTCAGGAAATCGAACAGGCAGGGGGGCTCGCCGAAAGCTTGTCATCCGGCCAGATTAAGGGATGGGCAGATGAAGCATCACTCCGGCGCCGGAAATCCGTGAATTCAGGGGCATCGCCCCTGCTTGGCGTGACGCTGCATGCTGTTCAGGGCAGATCATCAGGGCAGGTTCTCAAATCCTCATCCGGCCCCCGTGGAGGCCATAATCGCCCGGCACAGGTCTGGGAGGATTTTCGTGCCCGGATGGAGGGGCGGAATATGCGGGTTCTCCTCCTTGATTTTGGTCAGGCAACCGGAGCTGCCGGCACGTCCCGCTGGTTTCAGGCCGCCGGGATCAACGCAACGGCGATGAAAATTCGGGCAGAGGACCTCAGGGAAACGCTTGCTGCCGCCAGTCCTGATCTCATCGTAACAGATGGTGCGGATGCATCGGTGCTGGCGCAGTTAAGTGCCATGCCGGCATCACCCTTTCAGCTTGAAGCAACTGCGTTTAAAGGCGATGTTCTCGCACTGCTGGAACAGACACTCGGGAGCATAAGATGACCCGTATCCCGGATTTCAGCCAGATCGGTTACGAGGACCGGCTTCGGGCCCCTGCCGCCGATGGTGCGCCCATGATGTCACCTGAGGGGATTTCCATCCCGCCGGTCTATCCTGCGGATATCCTGCCGGAAGATGCATCAGGAATGCCGGGGATAGCTCCCTTCATCCGCGGCCCTTACCCGACCATGTACGCAACACGTCCCTGGACAGTCCGCCAGTATGCCGGATTTTCAACCGCAGAAGAATCCAACGCGTTTTATCGCCGTAATCTTGCTGCCGGGCAGATGGGGTTGTCGGTTGCGTTTGATCTGGCGACACATCGCGGCTATGACAGCGACAATCCACGTGTCGCCGGTGACGTCGGCATGGCCGGTGTGGCCATTGATTCCATCCTTGATATGCGGCAGCTCTTTCAGGGGATACCTCTCGACAGGATGAGCGTATCCATGACGATGAACGGCGCGGTTCTGCCGGTCATGGCTCTTTATATTGTGGCCGCCGAAGAACAGGGCGTGTTGCCGGAAAAACTTACCGGCACGATCCAGAATGATATCCTGAAAGAATTCATGGTGCGGAATACCTATATCTATCCGCCCCGTCCATCGCTCAGGATTGTTTCGGATATTTTTGCCTATACCGCAAAAGAAATGCCGAAGTTTAACTCCATTTCCATTTCGGGCTATCACATGCAGGAGGCTGGCGCGACCGCGGATCTTGAGCTTGCCTATACACTGGCCGATGGCGTCGAATATATCCGGACAGGTCTTGCCGCAGGATTGGACGCTGAGCTTTTTGTGCCGCGGTTGTCGTTTTTCTTTGCCATCGGCATGCCATACCTGATCGAAATTGCCAAACTGAGGGCGGCGCGCCAGCTCTGGTCAACCCTGCTTTCCCGGCATTTCGGGATCACCAATCCCAAAGCTCTGATGCTGAGGACCCATTGCCAGACATCAGGCTGGTCGCTGGCGGCGCAAGATGTCTATAACAATGTGGTCCGGACCCTGATTGAGGCGAGTGCCGCTGTCGGCGGGCAGACGCAATCCCTTCATACCAATGCGCTGGACGAAGCGCTTGGCCTGCCGACAGATTTTTCAGCCCGCATCGCCCGCAACACCCAGCTTCATCTGGCAGGTGAAGCCAACGCCGCCCATGTCATCGATCCCTGGGGGGGCAGTTCAGCCATTGAAACCCTGACGCAGGATCTGGTGGCCCGGGCCGAGCAGCATATTGCCGAAATTGATGGTCTCGGCGGTATGGCAAAAGCTATTGATGCCGGCTTGCCCAAGCAGCGGATTGAGGAGGCGGCAACACGGACCCAGGCCCATATCGACAGCGGCCGCCAGAAGATCATCGGGGTGAATATTTTCCCGCCAGATCTCAAAGAGGGCGAAGAAGAGGTGGAAATTCTCCGGATCAACAACGCTGAAGTGCTCAGTCAGCAGAAGGCCAAGCTTGACCGTCTGAGGCGGGAACGTGACAGCCAGCAGGTTGAAATCAGGCTGAGCGGACTTTCGGACGCCGCACTGGGCCAGCGCAATCTGCTTGAGGCGGCGGTGGAAGCCGCACGTTCCGGTGCTACGGTGGGTGAGATGTCCGATGCTATGGAACGTGTCTTCAATCGGCATGTGGCCGAAATCAGAGGCGTGCGCGGTGTCTGGAAGAAGGAAATGTCCGGTCTGGACGAGCTTGAGCTTCTGGGCGAACGCATTGCCGCTTTTGCCGAAAAGGAAGGCCGCCCGCCACGTATTCTGATCGCCAAACTGGGGCAGGACGGCCATGACCGCGGGCAGAAGGTTGTGGCCTCTGCATTCGCCGATGCCGGATTCGACGTGGTAACCGGACCTTTGTTCCAGACGCCCGAAGAAGCCGCTGAACTTGCGCTTAAGGAAGGCGTTGATGTGATTGGCCTGTCTTCACTTGCCGCCGGCCATCTGACCCAGGTTCCGGAGCTCAAGGATGCCTTAAAGGCACGTCATGCCGATGAAATCCATGTGGTGGTGGGCGGCATCATCCCCCCCGGGGATATTTCCGTTCTTGAAACACAAGGGGTGGCCGCGGTATTTCCGGCAGGGACAATGATCGGCGCGGCCGCTCTTGAATTGATGGACATCCTTGGCAAACGCCGGAATGTGGCTTAGATAAGACACAAGGCAATGCTGAGAGGTCAATCATGAAAGCATCAGAGCAGGCAGCTGAAATTGTCGATGAATTCAGTTTCTTTGATGACTGGGAGGACCGCTACCAGCATCTGATCGATATGGGGCGCCGTCTGCCGCCTCTTGAGGACAGGCACAAGGTTGAAGAAAACCGCCTGCGCGGGTGCCAGTCGGTGGTGCATTTCAAGGCCGAATATGACGCGCCTGTTCTCCGGTTTCATGCGGGCAGTGATGCGGCGATTGTCCAGGGCCTTATCGCCGTGATGCTGCGCGTCTATTCCGGCCAGACGCCTCTTGACATAATCTCAACCCAGCCTGATTTTCTCTATCAGATCGGGCTTGATGAGCATCTTTCCCCCACCCGCAAGAATGGTCTGGCCTCGCTGGTCACCGCAATCATGGATGCCGCCCGCCGCCAGCAGGCCTGACACGTCTATTCAAGTGATCGTTCGGCCCTTGGTGTCCGGCCATAGGTTTCCCGATAACATTTTGAAAAATGCGACGCCGAAACAAAGCCGCAGGCCAGGGCCACCGACAGTATCGACATGCTTGTCTGGCGCAGAAGATGCCGTGCCCTGGCTATGCGGAGATTGAGATAATACCGTGTTGGCGTGGTGTTGAGATACTTGCGGAACAGGCGTTCCAGCTGCCGGGTCGAGAGAGCGGTGCGGCTGGCAATAACCGTCTGGGGAAGGGGGTCTTCGAGATTGCTCTCCATTTCCGCCACCACGGCCAGAAGTTTCGGATGGCTGATACCGAGGCGAGATCTCAGCTCCATGCGTTGCCGGTCATGGGAATCGCGAATACGATCATGGATAAACTGCTCAGAAACCTGGGTTGCCAGTTTTGTCCCGTGCGCCTTGGCGATCAGGTGCAGCATCATATCCAGTGAAGCGGTTCCGCCGGAGCAGGTGACCCGGTCGCCGTCAATTTCAAAAAGATCAGACGTCACCTCAACATCGGGGAATTCCTCAATCAGCCCGTCATGATTTTCCCAGTGGATGGTGCATCGTCTGCCGTCGAGCAAACCGGCAACCGCCAGAAGATATGTGCCGGTGCAGATCGCACCTACCGCCGCCCCACGACGTTCTATCAGTCTCAGGGCGTTGATCACTTCCCGGCGGGCATGTTTCTGAACATCAAGGCCACCGCAGGCAAAGACCATCCGGCAACTGGCCAGATCTTCCAGATTTCCGTTGGCCGCAACCTCAACCTTGTTGCTTGCCATAACAGGCATGCCATCTTCGGAGGCAATCACCCATTCATACAGATTCTTCTCACTCATCCGGTTGGCGGATCGCAGGGGTTCTATGGCCGAGGCAAAGGCCAGCATGGAAAAATTCGGCACGAGTAAAAAGCCGACACGGAAGGTCTGGCTGTCGTCACCGGAAGATAAAAGTTTTTGGATGCGGTTATCGTCCATCAGCGGCACATACCTTAATTTCGACTTCACGATAAACCAGATTTAAGGAATATATCCAGCAAAATGTCACTTGAAATGACGTGATTTAATCAGGTTATGTCGTATCATGACTATGGAGTGCAGCGCCCCATGACGTGTTTGCTGGCTTTTGGCGGGCTGTTAGGATAATTCAGATAATAGAACACGGATCAGTTGAGGATGATATGCGCCCGGTCACCAGCCTGACAAATCCCGCCATCAAAGCCTTGCGAAGTCTTCATGACCGCAAGCATCGCCGCCGCAGCGGGGTGTTCCTGGCCGAAGGGGTGCGGATTGTCACCGAAGCGCTGGATCTGGGCTGGAAGCCCCAAACGCTTGTTCTGGTTGAGGGGCGTGAGGAAGAGCCGCATATCCGCCGCATCCTGAGCAAGATTGAGACATCCGGGACGGATTGCCTGACCGTGCCTGAGGCGGTCATGACCAAAATCAGCCGCAAAGACAACCCGCAGATGATCCTTGCCAGTTTTCATGAGCGCTGGCAGTCGCCCGCTCAGGTTTTTGAGTCCCCTGAAGGATGCTGGGTTGTGCTTGACCGGGTGCGTGATCCCGGAAATCTGGGAACAATCCTCCGGACAGCGGATGCTGTCGGTGCATCAGGGGTTATTCTGGTGGGTGATTGCGTTGATGCCTATTCGGTGGAAACGGTCCGCGCCAGCATGGGGGCAATCTTTAATAACAATCTTGTCCGGATGACCGAAGATGAATTTATATCCGCGGCGAGAAGCTCATCTTTCAGGGTACTGGGCACCGCCCTGCCCGCATCGGTCGATTACCGTGAAGCGCGATGGTCTGCCCCGCTGCTTCTTCTTATGGGAAATGAGCAGTCGGGGTTAAGCACTGAGATGATGGCATGTGCCGATCAACTCATCCGGATGCCGATGCTGGGGCGGTCGGATTCGCTTAATCTCGCGGTTGCAACCGGGCTTTGCCTTTATGAACACCTCAGGGCTGATGAGGCGGGTGACCGGGGTTCCAGCGGGCAAAAATAGCCTGGCCGATGCGGTAACCTCGCGGGCAGGTTTCCCGCACCGCCAGTTCACCCGATGACACGTCCCCTCCGCGTTCTCCGAAAACATGTTCCATGACATAATGGAGGCTGAGAAAGCTGCTGCGAATAGCATAGGATGTCAGCACGATAAAAGCAGCTTCCGGGCTCATAATCATATTAATTTCAGCCAGCAACGGGGTGATATCCTCCTCCATGCGCCAGACCTCCCCCTTGGCGCCACGGCCATATTTGGGCGGATCAAGAATGACGCCGTCGTATTTGCGCTCCCGCCGGGCTTCCCTTTTGACGAACTGACGCGCATCATCGGTAATATACCTGATTGGCGCCTTTTCCATGCCTGCAAGCTCACGGTTCTCGAACGCCTGGGCGATGGCTTTTTTTGACGAATCCACATGGGTGACTTCAGCCCCGGCCCTGGCTGCGTGCAGGCTGGCCATGCCGGTATAGCCAAAGAGATTAAGTATCCTGGGCGGCCTGCCATGCTCGTGGCGGAACGTGTTGATACGATCGGCACACCACCGCCAATGGGTGGATTGTTCGGGGAAAAACCCGAGATGGCGGAATGGCGTTGGCATGGCGTGAAATTTTATACCGTCATAAGTAACAGGCCATGTTTCAGGCAGAGATGATGACAGGTTCCATTTCCCGGCTTCGCTGTCGTCGCGGTCTCGTCCCGTGGCGCTTGAGACAAATTCCCCGTCCGCAGACCTCCAGTCATCCAAAGACAGGGACGGCGTCCATATAGCCTGCGCTTCAGGGCGAATAAAACGAAACGGGCCGACCTGCTCAAGCTTGCGGCCGTCCCCGCTGTCAAGCAGGGCGTAGTCTGCCCAGTCTTCAGCTTCAAGGATAAGGGGGGAAGTATTCGCGAATTGAGGCATCAGTATCTTTTGACGTTAAATAAGGTATGATCCGGGCTTCATCTCATTTTATGGGGCAGATCATTGTGATGATGAAACCCGCGTTTGTGATCATACTGGCAGATATAAAAAAAAGCACCACCTTATGGAATAAGGTGGTGCAGTTGGGGAGGATCAATAAAAGTAATATCTCATAAACTCATTAAATTTTGATTAACGATCCTTATGAAAATGCGTGAAAAATCAAATATCACGAAAAAGTTACTGATTAATATTATCTTTAAGATGGGGGTGTGTCTGAATGCCTGAAGTCAGCGTCATCATCCCCGTATTCAACGCCGGGGCGACACTTTTGCGGGCGGTGGAGAGTGTTGTTGCCCAAGGATATTCACCACAGCGGGTTGAAATTATTATCGCCCCGGATGATCGCGGTGAGTATTCGTGGATACGCCCGGCATGGCCGGCAATGAGAATTCTTCCGTCGCGGTATTTCCGGACAGGCCCGGGCCGGGCCCGCAACCGTGCGATGGGTCGCGCATGTGGCAGATATCTTGCGTTCCTTGATGCCGATGATACCTGGGGCGAGAACTATCTCCGGGGGATGCTTGCCCATGCCCGCCGGTATGGCGCGTCTTTCGCGCCAACACGGGTGATATCAGGGGACGGGCAGGTTGTGATGACAATGGCTGCCGGGCAACGCTGTCTCAGCCTTTCAGATTTTGGTGTTTGGCCCGGGTCCTTTCATCCGCTGCTTCACCGGGAGCTCAGCCCGGGTTTCCGGGATGGGGCCGCGCAGGATGTTTTTCATGCGATGGAAGTTCTCGGCAGGCTGGGTGGCCGCGCATCTCTTGCGTCCGATACGTTTTACGGGCTTCACCTCAGGCAGGGAAGCGTTACCACTGATCCGGCCTATTCACGGCAGGTGGACCGGCAGTATCAGCGCATGATCACGGTAATCCGGGCCGGTGAAACAGGATGCTCCGCGCACAGCAGGTCACGGGCCATCGCCGCCCTGCACGCCCGCCGGAACTGGAACAGGCGTTGGTGTTCTTCGGCCGGGCATCCCCAGGGCTTCTACGGATATATTTCATCCGAATTAAAATAATTTTCCGTATATATTATAAAAACGAAATATACTTTTAAAAAATGCGAATTGAAATTAGTATTGTAAAATAATTTTTCAAAAAATGACGACGGCCTGATGAAACTTGATGACCTTGATGTTCGTATTCTGAATCTGCTCCAGCAGGATGCTAGTTTGCCGGTGGCGGAAGTTGCGGCCAAAGTCGGCCTTTCGGTCACGCCCTGCTGGCGTCGTATTCAGCGGCTTGAAGAACAGGGCGTGATCCGGCGTCGGGTGGCCTTGCTGAACGGGCCGGCGATCGGGGCTGGTATTTCGGTATTTGTCGCGGTGCGGACCAACGAGCATAACGCCGATTGGCTGGACCGGTTCTCCTCGGTGGTTTCCGCCATGCCTGAAGTGGTGGAATTCTATCGGATGAGCGGGGATGTGGATTATCTCTTACGTGTCGTTGTGCCTGACATGCCGGCCTATGATGCCTTCTACAAGAAACTGATCAGCAAGGTGAAACTTTCCGATGTTTCCTCATCTTTTGCTATGGAACAGATCAAATACACAACGGCCCTACCCTTGCGGCAGATTTCTGCCCCGGGTCAGGATTGAAGGTTGATTTACGTCATCGCTTCCTCCAAAACTATAGGACAGATTACTTGTTGAGGAGCTTCCCGCGATGCAAATGTTTCGAAACCTGATCAATGGTGAATATGTTGACGGCGATGCCGGTAGCCAGCCTATTTTTAACCCTGCTACAGGGGAAGAAACGGGAAGCGTGACTCTTTCCGGTGCGGGGATCGTCGATAAAGCGGTTCAGGCCGCCAGGGATGCCCTGCCGGGATGGGCCAACACGCCGCCGTTGAAACGGGCGCGGATCATGTTCAACTATAAGCATCTTCTTGAAGAAAACCTTGATGCTCTTGCCGAAGCGATCTCAACCCAGCATGGTAAGACCAAGGAGGACGCAAGGGGAGAGGTTATCCGCGGAATTGAAGTGGTTGAATTTGCCTGCGGCATCCCCCATCTCCTTCGCGGCGATTACACCCGGAATGTCGGGCCGGCCATTGACAGTTATTCCGATCGTCAGCCCCTCGGGGTGATGGCAGGGATCACGCCCTTCAACTTTCCCGCCATGGTGCCGATGTGGATGTTCCCGATGGCTATTGCCTGCGGTAACACGTTTATTCTCAAGCCGTCCGAACGTGATCCTGCGGCACCTCAGATGGCTATTGAACTGCTGGAAAAAGCCGGGCTTCCCAAAGGTGTTGCGAATATCGTCAATGGTGGCAAGGATGCGGTTGATGCCATTCTCCATCATCCTGATATCAAGGGGGTCAGCTTTGTCGGCTCCACCCCGATTGCGGAATATGTCTATTCTACCGGGACGGCAAATGGCAAGCGGGTGCAGGCACTTGGCGGGGCCAAGAACCACATGATCATCATGCCTGATGCGGATATGGATCAGGCGGTCGATGCCCTGATGGGGGCCGGATATGGTTCGGCCGGTGAACGGTGCATGGCGATATCTGTGGCCGTGCCGGTGGGTAAGGAAACCGCGGATCGTCTGGTTGAAAAACTGGCCCCTAAAGTGCGCGGTATCAAAGTCGGCCCCTGGGATGATCCCGAAGCTGAAATGGGCCCGCTGATCACCCAGCAGCATCTTGACAAAGTCAGCGGCTATATTGACGCGGGCGTCAAGGAAGGCGCTGATCTCATCGTCGATGGTCGCGGCTTCACTCTCCAGGGATATGAGAAGGGCTACTTTATTGGCGGCAGTCTGTTTGACAATGTCACCACCGATATGTCGATCTACAAGGAAGAGATCTTCGGCCCTGTGCTGAGCGTGGTGCGTGCCGACAGTTTCGAAACCGCCGTTCAGATGGTCAACGATCATGAATACGGTAATGGGACGGCGATCTTCACCCGCGATGGCGATGCCGCCCGTTCCTATGCTGACCAGATTGAGATCGGGATGGTCGGGATCAATGTGCCCATTCCCGTGCCGGTGGCCTACCATTCCTTCGGCGGCTGGAAAAGGTCTCTGTTCGGGGACCACGGCGCCTACGGGATGGAGGCGGTGCGTTTCTATACCCGACTCAAGACCATCACGTCACGCTGGCCGACCGGTATCCGGGCAGGAGCGCAGTTCAACTTCCCCCTTAACAACTAGCCTGAAGAACACGAAACCTGATCTCTCAGGGACAAAGGGTGAAAAATGCACCCGGGCTGATATCCGTTTCAAGAGACAGGATGTCCCCCGGGGCAGGCGGGGTCCCGTTCGTCAGGGTGAAGACAAATCTCTTGCGGGGGACATACGTCATGTTGCCTGAAGCATAACGAACCTGACCGAAAACGTCTGACCAGGCGTCAAAACCATGTCGTGTCAGCATATCTGCATTGCCGCAATGGGTCTCGGTCGTGCTGCATATGGTCATGATGCCGGTGTCCGGCACGTATTCAGCGGTGATATTCCTCCAGATCTCAGTGCCTGAGGCCGAAATGTTTTTATAAGAAAAATACGCCTGCGACCTGCCGCCGGTGATGCGGCTCAAGGGTCCCTGCCTTTGCGCCACATCCGCCTCAAAGAACAGAGTATCGCCGTCAGGTTCAAGATCATCAGGGTCAATGCGGATAACCGCTTGTGCCATCTGCTCATCTCCGGTTTTGTACCCGGAAATGTGCGGCGAGATACGGCACAGGATATCAGGCGTATCGCCGGAATGGGTGACGATGCTTGTGGTATGTGAAAGCGAAGTTATGCGGCCGGCAATCCTGTCGGCTATATCGGCCCTGACTTCAAGGATACCATTACTGAGAGCAAAGGTGGGCTCTTGCCTTAAGTGCCAGCGCTGCTTTCCTGAAAGACTCCATCCCCTGTCCGGATCAGGGAGCTCGCACTGCCCGGGGGAAGGTTGTCTTAATCCTGTCCATTCTGTTTTCTGCCAAAGCTGATGAAAGGGAGAGCCTGCGTTCTCCGGTGCAAAGCGGAAAGATGTTTTTTTCGAATAGGACCGATGGTGGGTTGCAAAACTCAGGTTAGGGGGGCCGGTCAGGATATGGGCTGCTTCCGATGTGTCATCAATTCCTGTTCCGAGAGTAAGTTCAAGCACCAGTCCATCACGATCAACTGCTGCGGCTGAGTGCAACTCGGGGCTGACGGAGGCAGGGTCAAGTGCCTTTTCCCACAGTTTGACGGCCGCAAGCGATCCGGTGAAGGATGTGTTGGTCCTGCTACCGCCAAGTGACATCGGCACAGATGCGTCAGTGTCAACAATGATCGGCGTGCCGGGGGCTTGTGTCAGGCCTTCGGGCTCACCATTGATATAGATGGTCAGGCTGACAGGGGTGAGACGGGATGTTCTTTCGGCATTAAATACCAGCATGACGTGATGCCAGTTCCCGTCCCTGATACGTGATCCGCCGCGAATGGAGGAGCCGCTGATATCCAGCATTATCCGGCCTTCTGCATCGGTCATGACCTGCCAGCGTCGCCCGGGCTGATCGGTGCCTGAATCAATGATTGTCTGGGGTGATGTCCGGCCCGAAGCGCGTATCCAGAAACTGAGGCTGCGGGAAGTTCTGCCGCCAACCCCGCCAAAGCTCCGGGCGGTGAGTTTTTCAGCCGATGTGAGGGTGAGCCCTGTCCGTTCGATAAATTCATGATGGGTTGCAATAGCGCAGATATGATGCCCTGATCCCCTGATGGTGATCTTGTCCGCGCCGCCAAGATATTCATGAAAATGCCGGGAGGCATCATCTGATGCAAACCGGAGCTCGGCGATCTGCCTTGCCCTGATCTGATGTTTCAAAAAGAACGTATAGGCAGAAAAGACACCTGCGCCGAGCATGCCCAGAATGGCCATATAGATGACCAGTTCAATCAATGTAAACCCGCGAAGTTGCATGATACATCACCAGCATATGAAACGAGACACGCAATTCGGCAGGATAGATGTTGAGGAGATCACCACCATGCTTCATCCGGCAAAGACGGGATGAACATTCGGTAAAGGGCCGGGCCTTTCGGAGCGAAAAGGTGTCTGTTTGCAGGATTGCCCGGGGATCGAAGCGGCCCGGCTTTGCCCTTCCCGGTGTTTTGTTTCTGTCTCTCATCATCAGCGCAATGATCCCGGTCATGATATCGCTCAGTCGTGAAAGCGTGACCGCAGCTCGTGCTGATCAGATCAGAACTGTTGCCGCCGGCGGGGCGCGGCACATGTTCCTCGTCGCGCATGCCTATATGCTGATGCATGATGGTCTGCCTTCTGGCTGGCAGAAGGGTGACAGCCCTGATGCCTCCGACACAGGTGCGGATCTGGCGTATTGTTCAGGTTACGCAGGGCATGAAGAGGACAGCTGGAGGCAGGAAAGCGCCCGTGTCTTTCGTCTGATCATGGATGAGGACAGCCATCATTTCCCCGGAGGCCGGATGATCGCCGGCATATATCACCAAGGCCGGGGCGGGCTGGCCTTCGATAGATATATTGTCATCGGTTGTCTGATTACTGCAGGTGCCTATGCCCGGGGCGCCGCCTTCCGGGGGGAGTTTGCGCGCGCCTCTGATCAGCTCATTCTGCTCAACCTTGCTGACGGCACCATCTGAAAGAAGATCTTATCTCACCGCAAGTTCCAGATCCCTCACCCATACCCGGGTGCCAGCTCCCAGATGCAGTCTCAGGACAACCGGGGTTGTTGTGCTGCGAAGATGGAGCTGATGCAGGAAGTTCGCCAGTGCTGATGATGTGTTGAACTCTTGATATAATCTTCGGGCAGCGACGGACCCTGATATGCTGGTGGCCACCTGACCGTCCGGAGACAAGACGTCCAGTTTCAGCGTGAAGGAGGTGAGCTGGTCGGGATGAATAAGTTTCAACGCGCGGTGGTTGCCGAATTGGTGGATATTGACCCAAGCTTGGGTGAAATCGTCCCCTGGCAAGGATGAGCTGATGGTGAAAAGCGACCCGTCCCTGCTTGAGTTTTGTCCGAAATACAGACCTGCCCCTGCATTGATCTTGCCCGGATGTTCAAAAAAAGCATTTGTGTAAGCGCTGTTCATGTTGGTGGCCTGAATGAGATAGCGGGGAAAGATCACGCCACTGCCATGGATTGCGCTTGTGTGGATAGCGTCTCCCGTGCTTGACCTGAGGCAGGTGTCCCGCAAAACGGTGAAGGTCAGCGTCGTTCCTGTGCGCTCCACTCCTGAAAGAATGCACCCCTCCTGCGCGTCCATGATCAACACACCGGGGAGATCAATCCCGATAAGTCCGGAAAAAGCATTTTCTGAAATTCCGCTATGCTCAAGACAACCGACAGGGATACGGAAACTTGCCGCCGGAAGATCAATCGCACTGACCCGGCAGATAAACCCGCCATGGCGGTTCAGCATCGAAGCGTTATCCCATAAGGGGGTAACAGAAAGAAGGCCGGGCGCTTCACCAGACTGCGGCCAGGAGGAAACCGTATGAGCGGAAAAGCTGGTATTGTCCTGTATTGCAAGGAATAACCGATCCGCTTCGATGCCGATGGTCCGGCTTTTTCTGGCGTATCCTGCCTCCCTCAGATAGGTTGCCTCAATCATGTTGAAGGCCGTGAAACCGCCGATGAGAACCACGCTGAGAAGACTGACGGCTATCAGCAGTTCAACCAGACTGAACCCCGGACAGCGCTGGCGTGAAAAGATGACTTTCGGCAAGACGTCAAGGTGATGCATCACGCCGTATTCTATATGGGTGTATAAGTCTTGACAGCTGGTCCAAGGGGTTGGATGTATAGACGGAAAGGTTTGTTTTCCTCAGCAGGTATCGGATGGTGTTTCAACGACATGCCCGTGGTGGTTCAGGATGGCAGTCACCCCATGTTCTGCTGATGCTGACAGCAGCCGCCATGCCGATCAGTTTCATCACCTGGTCAACGCTCATCAATAACTTTGCGGTCGAGCAGGCCGCTTTCACCGGGCGTGAAATCGGCATTCTGCAATCGTTGCGTGAAGTGCCGGGGTTTCTCTCTTTTCTCGTTGTGTATCTTCTTCTTGTGTTCAACGAACAGCGTTTGGCGCTTGTTACGCTCGGCATGCTCGGGCTCGGGACGGCACTGACCGGTTATTTCCCATCGGTGCTCGGGCTTTATATCACGACGGTTATCGCCTCGATCGGGTTTCATTATTACGAAACCTGCAATCAGTCTCTTGCCATGCAATGGCTGAATAAGGAAAAGGCACCGGCGCTTCTCGGGCAGATCTATGGCGTTGCCTCGATGGCCCAGGTGGCCACGCTTGTCTCTATCTTCGCGGGCGTCGTGCTGATGACGCCGGGGCTTGATTTCAGGGCGGCTCTGTCCGGTGATGTCTTTGCCGCAGGTGGTGAGGGCTATACCCTTATCTATCTAGTCGGGGGAGTTGTAACCATGGGTATTGCCGCCTTTGGTTATCTTGGGTTCAGGCGGTTTGACGAAGGCAGCCCTCAGCGCAAATCGATTATCCTCAAGCCCCAGTACTGGCTTTATTATGCCCTGATTTTCATGTCAGGTGCCCGGCGGCAGATATTTGTTGTTTTTGCCGGTTTCCTCATGGTGGAAAAATTCGGCTATTCGGTGGGGCAGATCGCGGGTCTTTTCCTGATCAATGCTGTGTTCAACATCTGGCTTGCGCCTGTCGTGGGCCGGATGATCGGGCGTATCGGAGAAAGGGCTGCGCTGATTTTGGAATATCTGGGATTGATCGGCGTATTTACCGCCTATGCCTTTGTTGAAAACAGTACAATCGCTGCCGGGCTGTACCTGATTGATCATATGTTTTTTGCGCTGGCCATTGCGATCAAGACCTATTTTCAGAAGATCGCCGATCCCGCAGATTTTGCCGGAACAGCAAGTGTTTCGTTTACGATCAACCACGTGGTTGCGGTGTTCCTGCCGGCACTTTTTGGGTTTCTCTGGCTGATTTCTCCTGCGGCGGTATTCCTCTCCGGCGCGGCAATGGCCTTAATCTCTCTTTTGCTTGCGTTTAATGTACCCCGGCATCCCGGCCCCGGGGAAGAAGTGATCATCGGGTATCGCAGCCCGGCGTTAGCTATGACAGGATAGAGACATATGGTGGATGCAGAAACGGATATTCTCGTGGTGGGAGCAGGAGCGGTAGGCCTGGCCATTACCCGCAAACTGGCCCTGAGCGGCGCAAGCGTGATCCTGGCTGAAAGCAATCCCGGTTTCGGGATGGAAACCTCGTCACGAAACTCGGAAGTGATTCATGCCGGTATCTATTACCCAACCGGATCACTCAAAGCCCGGCTCTGTGTTGCAGGAGCGGCCATGATGTATGATTATTGCGCGGACCGGGGCGTCACAACCAAAAGGCATGGCAAACTGATTGTTGCCACCGAAGAGGGCCAGATTGAAGGCCTTGCCAGGCTTAAGGATATCGGTGATGCCAATGAAGTGCCCGGGCTTGAACTCATCGGTGAGGAAAGTCTTAAGGCCATGGAGCCTGAGATCAATGCCATCGCCGCGTTGCATTCGCCTGTCACAGGCGTGGTGGACAGCCACAGTTATATGGCCGCACTTGAGGCAGATGCGGAAAACGCCGGCGCGATCATCGCGTATCAGAGCCGTTTTGAATCGGCGAGCTTTGACGGGGAGCGCTATATGGTCACCATCGATGGCCAGGGGGAAAAGATGACCCTGAGCGCCAGGCATATCATCAACGCGGCAGGGCATGGCTCAAGACAGGTTTCGCTTGCCATTGAGACCATGAACCCTGATATCGTGCCGCCGCATTACATGGCCAAGGGGCAGTATTTTGTCTCCACCCGCAAACCTCCCTTCCGGCATCTGATCTACCCGATGCCGTCCGGCGGTGGCCTTGGTATTCATCTGACGCTGGACAGCGGCGGCGGGGCCAGGTTCGGACCTGATATTCAGTGGGTGGATACGCCATCCTATGATGTAAATCCCAATGATGCGAAACGTTTTCATGCGCTCATTTCAAGCTACTGGCCTGAACTTCAGCCGGATGAGCTGGTGCCAGCCTGGGCCGGACTCCGCCCCAAAATCATTCCCGACGGATCAAAATTTCAGGATTTTGTCATCGCGACAGAAAAAGATCACGCCGCCCCCGGGGTGATTGCGCTTTACGGCATAGACTCACCCGGATTAACATCAAGCCTCGCCATCGCCGATGAAGTGGCAAGTAAAATGGATCTTTCGTGATGGAACAGGGCAAGCAGGTTGTTGTTATCGGTGGTGGAATTGTCGGCGTGTGCGCGGCGCTTGAAACGCAGCTCGCGGGCCATCAGGTTACGCTGATCGATCCCAAAACACCCGGACGTGAAACATCTTATGGTAATGCGGGTGTTTTGTCGGAAAGTTCTGTTGTGGTGCTTAATAACCCGCAGCTGCTGAAAGCCCTGCCGAAGCTTCTTCTGAACCGGAGCAACGGGTTCCGGTACAATCCTCTTTTCGTGCTCAAATATCTTGGCTGGTCTCTCAAGTTTCTTTCCTATTCCAGCAACAGACGGGCAAAGCATGCAGCAAGGGCACTGAAAGCGCTGATGGATATTTCGCTGGATCGCCATAAGGCCCTGATCAAGGAAGCCGGGGTGGATGAGCTCTTGCGTTACGCCGGCTGGTTCAAGACCTTCAGAAAGGAATCCACGTTCCGGGCCTATTCCAAGGAACTTGAGCTGATGAATGAAGTTGGTGTCCGCTATTCTGTCTATGAGCAGGACCAGATCCGTCAGATCGAGCCCGGGCTCAGCCCGATCTATGTTAAGGCGGTATTGATGGACGATACCTGCGGGGTGACCAATCCGGCCAAGCTGACGGATGCCTATGTTCGTCTCTTTGAAGCTGCGGGTGGTGTTGTCCGCGAAGACAGGGTTGCCGCGCTCACCAATGAACAGGGCTGGCAAGTCAAGCTCATGTCAGGGGAGGTCCTCACTGCCGATGACGTGGTGCTTGCGGCCGGCGGATGGTCAGCAGAAATTGCCGGCTGGCTCGGCTATCGTATTCCCATGGCCTGGGAGCGCGGGTATCACTGGCACCTTGAACCCGGTGAAGGCATGCCGCTTGGCCGCGCGATCTATGATATTGACGGCGGCTATGTCATGGCGCCGATGCAGCAGGGGGTCCGTATCACCACAGGGGTTGAGTTCGATGATCGTGATGCGCCGCCAAATTTTCGTCAGGCAGAGAATTCTGTTGCCGATGCCAGATCACATCACGGGCTTGGCAAGCCCATTGAGGACGAGCCATGGATGGGTCGCCGCCCTACTTTGATCGACAGCCTGCCCATGATCGGGGCGGCGCCGCGCCATCCGGGGTTGTGGTTTGACTTTGGTCACCAGCATATCGGCCTGAGCATGGGGCCCGGATCAGGCCGGGTTATTGCCGCCCTCATCAGTGGCAGGAAAGCACCTATTGATATCACCCCGTTCCGGGCCGAACGCTTCCCTGTTTAGGCGTTGGTTCAACATAATCTCAGCAAGGAGACAGACATGTCGCTTGAGCGTGGTTTTCCAAGGGCAGAGTACGAAGCCCGATTAAACATCATCCAACAGGCCATGGAGGTGCAGGATCTCGATGTCATCTTGCTCACTTCGGAACATGATATACGCTATATCACCGGCTTCATGACTCAATTCTGGCAGAGCCCGACCCGCCCCTGGTTCGTGGTCGTGCCTGCCCGTGGCATGCCCGAAGCCGTTATTCCGACGATCGGTGTGCCCCTGATGGAAAGAGGATTTATCGGCCGCGTCCACAGCTGGCCGTCACCGGCAGCGCCGGATGACGGGATCAGCCTGCTTGCTGATGTCATCCGGTCCATGGCCGGAACAACGCCAAGGCTGGGCATGCTGATGGGGCGTGAAACCAAACTGATGATGCCTCTCCGGGATCTGATACTTCTGGAAGAGGCGATCGGCTCACCTGAACGGGTCGATGCCACCGAAATATTCAGGGCCTGCCGCATGGTCAAATCCGATGCCGAGATTGCCAAGATAAGGCACACCTGCGGCATGGCCAGCAAGGTGTTTGAGCAACTGCCGTCCTGGGCATCGGCCGGTATGCCGCTTGCTGAAGTTTTCCGCGGTTTCAAGATCAAAGCTCTTGAATCCGGTCTTGATGATGTGTCCTATCTTGTCGGTGCGGCCGGGCAGGGCGGCTATGGGGATATCATTTCCCCGCCGGGCCATGCACCGCTCCGGTCCGGTGATGTGCTGATGCTGGATACGGGCTGTTGCTGGGACGGATATTTCTGCGATTTCGACCGCAATTTTGCGGTGGGCAAAGTCTCCGCTGAGGCGGCGGATGCCCATGCCCTTTTGTGGCAGGCGACGGAGGATGCGCTCACCCGGATACGGGTTGGCATGACATCAGCCGAACTTTTTGCCATCATGGCAGACCGTCTTGGTACCGATGGCGACGGAGTCGGACGTTTTGGTCATGGCCTTGGATTGCAGCTTACCGAGCCGCCTTCGCATATCAGATGGGATGAGACCGTGCTCACGGAAAATATGGTCCTCACCCTTGAGCCGTCGCTTGAGATCAGCGAGGGCCGGATGCTCGTGCATGAGGAAAATATTGTCCTCAGGAATGACGGGGCAGAGTTGCTGACAACACGTGCCCCCGCCATCCTGCCCCAGCTAAAGGCCTAGGACATCAGGCCCCGTATCTTTTCCACAAGCGGGGTATTGATGGCCCTTGGCGCGTCGGAAAGCCGGTTTTTGTGCCGGCGTTCACCTGGCAGGCGCACCCCTTCAAGACCGGTCAGACGGGCAAAAAAACCTTCGCAGTGACTTTCCCAACCTGACCCCGCAACGATTTCAGGGCTCATCGCAAGAATGAACTGGCCTCCCTGGGGTGGGCCGCCATCGCCGTTATCGCCCTCACGGGCTTCAAAAGAGAAATTTTCCCCCACTAAACCTGCGGCAAGCAATTCCACCATCATGGCGATCGCGGAACCCTTATAGCCGCCAAAAGGCAGTAGCACGCCACCATCAGCGATAGCCGCCGGATCAGTGGTGGGCTGGCCGTCCTTGTCAAGGCCTGTGCCCGGAGGAACATCGTGGCCTTCGCGCGCGGCAACCTGCACTTCACCCATCGCCATGGAGGCCGTGGCCATGTCATAGACCACGGGGCTCTGCCCCGGACGTGGCCAGGCAAAGGCGATCGGGTTGGTGCCGAAGAGAGCGGATGTTGCCCCTGCAGGGGCGACCATGGGCATATAGGCCGTGCAGGCCAGCCCTGCAAGATCAGCTTCGGCCAGGGCTTCAACCTCGGGCCAGAGCGCGGCCATGTGATGGACATGGCTTATGGCGAGCAGGCCCACACCTGAGGTGCGGGCAGCTTCGATCAGAAGAGGTATCCCGACCTGATGCGCCATCGGGGCATAGCCGTTATCGCCATGCAGTCTGACCAGCGCCGGAGTGGTCGTGGTTGACTTTGGTCTGGCCTTGCCGTTCACCTTGCCTGATCTGAGCGAGGCCACATAGGCAGGAAGCCGGAACAACCCGTGGGAAACCGATCCGTCCCGTTCCGCGGTCATGATGGTATTGGCCAGCGCCGAGGCATTTTCATGATCTGCACCATTGATGGTGAGACAATCGTAAGCAAGTGCGTAAATCTCATCGAGGCTGAGTTCAGTTGTGGCCATTGCCGTTCTCCCTGTCTTTACTGTCTTTTAAAATAAATGAATTTTCGTGTTGATTTCACATTTCTGCATCGACAATGACGCTGATACCCTGACCGCCGCCAATACACATGGTTGCCATGCCGTAACGTCCATTCCTCCGTTTCAGCTCATGGATCAGTTTGGTCATGATCACAGCCCCGGTTGCGCCGACAGGATGACCAAGGGCAATCGCGCCGCCGTTCGGGTTGACGATATCAGAGGCAAGACCAAGCTCTTTCGACACGGCACAAGCCTGGGCGGCAAAAGCCTCATTGCTTTCCACCACCTCAAGATCAGTGATCCTGAGCCCCGCTTTCTCAAGCGCCATCCGGCTTGCCGGTACCGGCCCCATGCCCATAATCCGCGGCGCAACACCTCCAAAGCCGTAACTGACAATACGGGCCAGCGGGGCCGCGTCCCCGGCTTTGGCAGCCGCTGCCGAAGCAAGAACAAGCATGGCGGCACCATCATTGATACCGGATGCGTTGCCAGCGGTGACCGAACCATCTTTCTGAAAGACAGCCCGGAGATCCCCGAGGGAGGAGACCGTCGTATCATCACGGATATATTCGTCCTGATCAAAGATAAAGGGCTTGCGACGTTGAATGACTTCAACGGGGCTGATCTGACTGTTGAAATATCCTTCAGCCCTTGCACGCGCCGCGCGTTGCTGGCTTTCCCAGGCAAAATGATCCTGCTCATCCCTGCTGATGCCGTAATCGGCGGCGACATTTTCGGCTGTCACGCCCATATGGCCGAGCCCGAACGGATCATGAAGTGCCCCGAGCATCATATCCTGCACACCGGCATCACCCATGCGCGCGCCCCATCGCAGGCCGGGGATGATATGGCTGCTCCGGCTCATCACCTCAACTCCTCCGGCGAGTGCTGTTTCCGTATCGCCGAGACGGATCAACTGGGTGGCGCTGACAATCGCCTGCAATCCGCTGCCGCAAAGCCGGTTTACCGTCAGCGCCGGCGCCCCTTCCGCCATGCCGGCGCCGATCGATATGCATCGCGAAATATACATATCTCGAGGTTCGGAATGGATGACATTGCCGATAACAGCATGGCCGATTTTCGATGCGTCAAGACCGGACAAGCCGATTGCAGACCGGGCAATACTGATACCAAGATCAATCGGCGGGGTGTCTTTAAGGCTGCCGCCAAAACTGCCAATAGCTGAACGCGTGGCTGAAAGCACATATACATCGGTCATGGAACGCTCCGCATTTCTTTTTCTGTCCTGACTTCACACAAAGGCGAGAATTTGCCGGCCTTAAGGCGTATCTATACTAGGTGGCGATTTCATCTGACGTCAAACGCTATTCTTTGCCAATTAGTGCCTAGGCTTTGCCAGGTGAATCGGCTAGCGTTGATATGTTCATCCGTGATGATTTTGCGAGGGAAAATGGGCATCAATCTTCACGATTGCTACAGCTTGTCGTCGGGGCCTGCACTGATCAGCGGAACACAGGCTCTTGTGCGTCTTCTCCTTGAACAGGCCAGGCTGGACCGTGAGGCAGGACTGAACACAAAAGGGCTTGTCAGTGGATATCCCGGCTCTCCGCTTGGTGGCCTTGACCTTGAACTTGCACGGTCGCGCCGGTTTCTTGATGAGGAAGGTATAGTCTTTCAGCCTGCGGTCAACGAAGAGCTGGCGGCAACAGCGCTCTGGGGCAGTCAGCATATCGGCCTTTATGATCACGGGCTTTACGATGGTGTGTTCGGTTTGTGGTACGGCAAGGGCCCGGGGCTTGACAGATCGATTGACGCGTTGCGCCACGCCAATCAGGGCGGGGTTGCGCCGAAAGGCGGGATGGTAATCGCGGTTGGCGATGATCCGACGGGGAAATCGTCGACGCTTGCGTATCAGTCTGATCAGACTTTTGTTGCCATGGGCATGCCCTATTTTTTCCCGAGGCGGGTTGAGGATATTATCCCGATGGGGCTACAGGCCTTTGCGCTGTCACGTCACGCCGGCACCTGTGTCGGGCTCAAAATCGTGATTGATACAGCCGATGCCAACGTGGTGCTGGACATGGGGTCTATTCGCCCCAAGCTAAACAAACCGGAAGATGCGGGGCCTGTTCATGTCGGCAGGCATGATCCGGCCATCCTCCGCGAAGAACGTCTTCATAAGGTGCGGCTTCCGGCAGTTTTACACTGGCAAGAGGAAAATCCGGTCAATTTCGCCATAACGCCTCTGCCGAAACGTGGCAGGCTTGGCATTGTTGCTGTCGGCAAGGCGGTGACTGAAACCCGGGAAGCTCTTCACATGCTCGGGATTGCAGACCCGTCCGAAAAGGGTATTGCTCTTATGTCTGTTGCGATGCCCTGGCCTGTTGAGCCCAATTCCATGCTTGATTTTGCCCAGCGGTTTGATGAGATCCTCGTTATTGAGGAAAAACGAAGCCTTGTTGAAGACCAGCTCGCGCATCTTCTGGTCAATCAAGTCAATCGCCCCAAACTCTCGGGCAAGGCTGATCCGGATAACACGCCGCTTCTCCCGGCCTATGGCGAGCTCAGCCTTGAGGCGGTGATCGAGGCGATTATCCGACGGGCGGGGGCGCATAAAATCAAGCTTGAGGATATCGAAAGGGGGGCTGATCTTGGCAATCTGCCGCCTGTTGCGGCGCGAACGCCATACTATTGCGCCGGATGCCCACATAATTCGAGCACTAAACTTCCCGATGGATCCGTGACGGGCATGGGCATTGGTTGTCATTCCATCAGTGGTTTTCTTACCCCAGATACGATTACCAATTT
>Ga0181584_10000915_pt1 | contig 21849 bp, 2 predicted proteins | sample 071ome_30_FD_132462 | JGI IMG/M metagenome (GOLD analysis project Ga0181584, IMG submission 132462) | Coastal salt marsh microbial communities from the Groves Creek Marsh, Skidaway Island, Georgia - 071406AT metaG (megahit assembly) | ecosystem: Environmental > Aquatic > Marine > Intertidal zone... | reverse complement strand
GCGAGCCTCCCCGCGCTGCCCCTCGACCTGCAGGGTCAGAAGGTCGTGAACGACGTGGAGGGTGACATGAGCTCTATCAAGCAGCTCCTGAGCATCACTCCCTCCCTCGACGGGTTCCTCAAGGACCCCTCGACGCCCTCGACCCTCAAGGCCGAGGTGATGAAGGACGTGACCTCCCGGCTGGGCCTCGGCAAGCTGTCGTCCAACCTAATCAGCGTGCTCGGCGAGTCTGGCCGCCTCGGTTCGCTCGGTGCCGTGGCCGAAGACTTCATCAAGGCCGCCTCCGGCACCCGCGGGGCCTCCAACGCCCTCGTGACCACCTTCGAGCCCCTCACCGAGGCCCAGCTCAAGACCGTGTCCTCCATCCTCGCCGACGTCCTCGGCACCCAGACGGTGGAGATCGAGGCCAAGACGGACGCCTCTATCATGGGCGGCATGATCGTCGAGGTGGGCGACAAGTTCCTGGATCTCTCGACGCGCACGAAGCTCCGCAACATCGAGAACGCCATCCAGTCTAGCTGAGGTGGGGCGCGGGGCTCCCTCCCGAGACTCTCCGACCCGCGCGCGGGGCTCGCTCCTCTATTATTTCTTTGAAACGGGGGCAGATCGATCACTCTCTATCCCGCCCGCCTGGGGGCAGAATCGTCCCCACCCTCCCCCTCAGGCCCCCAGGGCAGCGTCGATCTTCTTCATCCGCTTGAGGAAGAGGTCCAGGGTGAAGGGCTCAGGAGCCTCGCCGGGGACGTACATGAGCCTGCGGAAGACGTAGTCGAGAACCGTCTCGATCTTGACGTGGAGCGGCCGCTCCTTGGGCGTCGCGACCCCGAAGCTGGCCCGCCGCTGGAGGGGGTGCTCCCCGGCCTCCACCGCCAGGCGCCACTGGAGAGCGTCCTCGAACCCCATGGCCTTGACGTCAGCCATGGACGGCCAGCTGAGCATGTCAGCCACGCGCCCGAGAGCGTCGAGGAAGTCGATGAACGTCAGGGTCTCGTACTTGGCCCACTGCGCGATCTCGTCGTTCACCATCATGCGCGCCGTGCCGAACGCCTGTGCCGCCATGGGGTTGCTGAGGCAGTCGTCGCGGTCCTTGACGAGCTCCGTGTCCTTGACGAAGGCCTCCCAGCAGTAGAGCTTCCAGACCTTGGGCCGGAGCCCGCCCCCGCGGGGTGGCAGGCGGTACCGCGAGTAGAGAGAGATGAGCTCCTTCTTGTGCCGCTTGTAGATGGTGTCGACCTCCTCCTGGTACAGGCGGACGCGGCGGAACTCGTTGGGCTCCATGCGGGCGGCGGGAGGGAGGTTGGGGAGGATGTTCTCCTCGAGGAGCATCTCCAGGGCGAGGGCGATGTCCGTGGTGGGCTGCCCACGGCCGTACTTGTTGACCGAGATGCGGATCAGGGCCTCCATGAACTCGTGCTTGAGCATCGAGTGCTCGGTGGCGACCTTGGCCTCGGCGGAGTTCTTGTTCTCAATAAAGTTGCACTCGATGAAGGCACGGTCGCAGTCCGACTTCTTGCACGACTCGGAATCCTTGTCCGGGATGTTGCAAGCCTCGAGGAAGGACGTGAAGTCGTTGAGCTCCATCGTGAAAGGCTGCCCGCCCGAGATGAGCGCAAAGTACGTGAATGTCGAGAGTAGAACCGAGTAGTTCTTCCGCAGCAGCTGCTGGATCTCCTTCTCGACAATCTTGGGGTCCTTGTCCTTGTTCGCCTTCGTCTCGCGCTTAAGGAAAGTCGAGAACTTGTCCTTGGCTGCCATCCGCTTCCAGTTCTTGTCGAAGTTCTTGTCCTCCACCATGTGGTTGTCGAAGAAGGCCTTGGAATCGCACTCGGTCCGCCGGGGCCGGAAGATCGAGTCAGGAAGCCTCCAGGGCGTCTTGGGGCGCTCCTGCTCAATGTCGTGCACCGTCGTGTCCGTGTCCATGCGCGACGTCCGCTCGGCTGACATCACGAAGTGCAGGTTGATCTCGTCGAGGTCCCCGAAGGCCCACGCCTCGACGGCCTGGGTGTCGCGGGTGGGGAGCGTGTGGAGCTTGGGGAGGCGCGCGACCTTGGGCATGGGCTTAAGGAGCGCGATGTCCACCCCGGACCCGGGCGGCTTGGAGATGACGTCCAGCAGCGCGGCCAGGGGCATGTGCCGCTGCAGGGCGCTGGGGAACGAGTGTGGCCTCGGCGGGCGCTTGCCCAGCCGCACGGGCACCTCGTCCAGCGTCTGGCCCGAGTCGTAGTAGAAGAAAGCCTCCTTCCCGCACGGCATCGTGTACGGCTCCATGATTTCCCTGTACACGAGGGCCCCTGGCTCGTGCTTGAACACTGTCAGCCGAGGCCGGGCCCCCACCGGCGCCCGGCTGTCCTTGAGCCCGGCGTCGAACTGGATCAGCGTCCGCTCCCCCTTGGGGTGCATCTGCACGTTCAGCTGCACGTCCTCCAGGCTCTTGAGCTCATTCTTCGCCCTCCGGTTCTCCTTGAGCTTCTGGCTGATGCTGAGAGCTGTCTCGAGGTTGGCCCCCGCGGTGAACCGCGTCAAGGGCACACGCCCGTTGTTGCGCTCGGGAGTTCCGGGCCGCTCGCTGACGACCGCGTCGCCCAGGTCGCCCTCGGGCAGGCGCCCGGTGCTGGACAGCTCCAGCGACGCGGCCATCAGCATCTGCGCCCCGGCGTTGGGGTCCTTGTGCGTGAGCAGGTCGTTGGCCACCACCTGGAGGCGCCCTCGCTCCTGGCGCTGAACGTACTCCGAGACGCGGGGGTTCCAGCGCGACTTGCCGTGCCGAAGCGGGTGCTCGGGGGGGAGCTCCCACATGTGGGCCACCGGTTTGCGCAGCGACTGGTTAAGGGCCGGGAGCTGGATGCGCATCAGGCGCTCCGCCTCCAGGGACCCGAGCTCGTCATCAGAGTCGGACGAGTCGACGTCGGGGCCGCCGAGGTCGGCGCCGAACATCCCTTGCTGCGACTCGATAGGGAAGGTGCTCGCCGCCCACTCGGCGAACTTGGCCTTGGACGTGACATCCTTCTTCTTGGCAGTCGCGGCCGCCGCCAGGCCCTCGGCCGCCGTCGCCGGGCGAGGCGAGGAGCTCCCCGAGGACCGAGGCTCGATGGGCGGGAACATGACCTTGGGCCGCTCGAGCTTCCCGAGCGGGATGCAGTCCTGCGCTGTTTTGCCCCGGATGGCACCTGCGGGCTGCATGGCACGCAGGCTCAGGCCGAGGGACCCGGCCTCCGCCTCCGTCGCCAGGCGCGTGGACTGGTCGGTCCTCTCGGCTATCTTCTTGAAGCGCTTCTTCTCGTACTTGGTTGCCGCCTTTTCCATGGCCTCGCGGCCTTCCCCCCAGATCGGGATGAGCCCCTTCGAGGCCACGTTGGGCTCAGCCATGATCTCGACCTTGCGCAGGGAGCCCCGGAGCTCGGCCTGGTACAGTAGCGTGCGGTTGCGCGGGTGCAGGGCGATGTTCTGGAGGACCTTGGACGACAGCACCAGGATCTCGTCCTCGGGTCCCTCCTTGAATTCCTTGGTGGAGGACATCATCTGGCTGAAGAAGGTCTGTATGCCCAGCAGCGTCATGAGCCCGGCCTTAGCAATGCGCACCTGGTTCTTCGGGTACGTCGAGATGTTGAGGAGTGCCTTGAGCGCCAGCGTCTGGACGTCCACGATCGATTCGTAGTCGTCCATGAGGTCCTCGTCAGACAGCAGCCCCCCCTTGGAAGCGAGATCGGCCACCCCAGCGTTGCGCTTCTCCGCCAATGCCTTGATCATCGTCATGTCGCGGTCGGCGTAGTTGGACCCGCTGACCTCACCGCCCTTCTTTCGCGCCTTGGCGATCGACTTGAGCTGCTGCTGGATCCGGCTGAACATGGCTTGCATCTGCTTGGCGTTCGCCTCGGCGAGGTCCGTCACGTGCTCGCCAGGGCCGCCATTCGAGATGAGCGCCGAGTACCTCTGGTGCGTCACCTGGACGAGCGACACGAGGGCGCGGACCCCACCGACGCGGGCGATCCGGCGACGGACCTTTGTCTGGAACGCTCCCGGGTTGGGGCACAGGGCGGGCGCCTTGTACGCCGCGCGGCCCAGGCACAAGGCCCCCCGGTGCTGGAGCAGCGGGATGCCCGAGTTGACGAGGTGGACGAAGGTGCGCAGGCTGGGGAGCACCCCGCCCATCATGTCGAGGTTCGGGTGGAACTCGATGAGCTCCGAGAGCAGCCCGGCCGCCGAGTCGCGCACCTTGGGAGGCAGGTGCGCGTTGCGCGCGATGGCCAGCAGCCGCGGTGTGCAGTCAAGGGCCAGCACGTGGGCCTCGGCGAACTGGTTGCTGAGGACTACCGACCAGATAGTGTTGATCGAGAGCTGCAGGATCTTGGCCGTGACCTCGTCCTTGAGCCCCAGGAGCTCAACGAGCAGCTCCAGCGCCTGCCCAAACGACTCGGTCAGCTCCTGGTCCTCCTCCGGGGGGTGGAGCGTCATGCCCAGGAACCCGACCGAGGTCTTGGCCTCGGCGTCCTCCTGCTGCTGGCGCAGGGTGCGGGTGCCGCGGGGGTCGCGGAACAGCGGGCGGCTGCGGGGGTACTCGACCACCTCGTAGATGTCCTGGTCCGCGGTCCGCGGGGCGCTAGTCGCGTCCGTCAGGAGCAGCCCCAGGCCCGACACGAGGAACTCGAAGAGCTTCACGAGGGGGGTGTCCTCGTGGGCGTCGCCGTCGCCGCTGCCGAGCGACCCCAGCTTCTTGACCCACGTGAACCCGACGTCCAGGATGATGCTCAGCCCCCACTCCCCAGACCCCGTGGCCCCCGCGCCGCCCGCGGCCAGCTTGGCCCCCATGCCCATCGCAAGGTCCATCGTGTCACCCTCCCCGGCCCCCTCGGGGTCGCTACCGCGCCGCTCGCCCGCGGCGATGGTCCCCGAGCCCTCGCCCTTTGGCCGGGTGGACTGGACGCTCGGCTCCGTCGCCGGAGCGTGGGGCTCCCCGGACATGAAGCTGGCCTCAGCGGACCGCAGCGCCTGCTCCGCCTGGGCAAGCGTCGCCTCCTCCTGCTGCTGCTCGGCGCTCTTCTCCTCCCCCTGGCCCCCGTCCTCCCCGCCCCGGATCTCCTTGACCACGTCTGGGGCGTTCCCATCGGTGGAGCTGAGCATGATGGCCCGGTTGTGGTCCGTCCGCAGCAGGATCCACATCCCCGCCATCATGTACTCGACCAGCTCGACGTTGCTCTTCTTCTCGTGCATGATCTGGACGAAGAGCTGGAGTGCCTGGGCGGGGAGCTCGCCCACCATGGTCGAGAGCTGCATGAGGGCGTAGGAGGAGGCGATCTCGCAGAGCTCACGCATGATCGGGTCGCCGATGGGCTTGGTCAGGCTGTCGAGGATCTTGTCGTATGTGCCCATGAAGAGGAGCGACTCGCGGTAGGGGCCCCACATGCACTCCTCCCCGACGGCCTGGAACGAGTGCCCGGAGAGGAGCGCGAAGGTCGTGCAGATGGAGGTGCGCACGTCGTCCTCGTCCTCGGCGTCGAAGAAGTCGAGCGAGTCGAAGAGCTCCAGGAGAAAAGCCCCCGCCCCGTCCGGGTCGGGCTCAAGGTTCGGCACCTCCTCCTCCACCACGACGACCTTCTCCTTCTTCTCCTCCTTGTACCCGTAGTAGTCGTCCTCTTCCTCGGTCGTTTCGTGCTCCACGACCGGCGGCGGCGTCTTGGGCCGCGGGCGCATAATCACCCCGGCCAGCTCCTCGTTGGCGGCCATGTTGGCCAGGGTGCACACGAGACACCGGATGACGCGACCGAGGGACAGCCCGTTGCCCTTCTGCAGGCGGAGGCACTGGAAGGACACGCCCGCGAGACGGCTGACGTCGGTCTCGGTGAGCCCTCCCCCGCCGGGGAGGCAGCACTCGTACGCGGCGCCCCACACAGCCTGCGACAGCCCCTCGGCCATGGCGAGGCAGACGCGGAGGTCGCTGACCAGGCGGAAGGTGGGGGACCCCGGGGTCATCATCTCGAGCACGTCGATGAGCACCTTGATACCCGCCTGGTAGAACTCGTTCGACCACCCGGCTTTGCGGATCGCCTCCATGCATGGGTCGTCCAGCACCATGATCGCTGCCACGGTGATCATGCACAGCTTGACGTGGATGGCTCCGGCCGAGGCGGCGTCCATCGACATGAGCTCCAGGAGCTGCAGGAACGTCTCCTTGTGCTGCACGATGTACAGGCGGATCTGCGGGTCCCGGTGCGCCAGCATGCACACCGCCCGCGCCGCCAGCGACTTGCGGTGCGCCACCCACGGCCACGCCGGCGACCCGGGTTCGGGGTCCCCCACGCACATGCGAATGAGGACGCTGAGGTCCGGGTCGAGCTCCAGGTACTTGACCCGGGCTTCACGATCCACGAAGAAGACGCCCAGCGCCCCCAGGAGAGACTCCTGGTACTGGGCCCAGACGTTCTCCTGGCTCGGCTCGTCCTCCAGCTCCGCCTGGGACCCCCCGGCCCCCGCACCGCCCGACCCCTCGTCCGCGGGGGGGGCGTCGGCAGGGCCCTCCTCGGGGTCCCCTGTGCGCCCGGCGGAGCGGGCCGGGGCCCGTGTGGGCGCCCCGGCCGTCGCGGGCCGGGACAAGTCGCGCCCCGTGACGATGGACTGCATGGTCGACAGCTTGTGGGGCGAGGGCATGAGGTCCCCCGCCTCCTCCGCCTTGATGCACCGGCGGGCAACCTCCATGAGCTTCTCGAGGACCCCGCGCTCGAGGAGCACCCGGCGCGACCGCTGCGCCGAGGCCATGGTCCAGATGGCCGCCGTGGCCACCGCCGCGCACTGCACGTCGAAGTGCATCGTGGCGTTGAGGAGGGCCTCGACCTGTGTGTCGGAGAGCTCCTCGTGGTGCTCCTTGTTGACGACCATTTCCCACATGCCGTGGAGGCCCTCGAGGTGGAGCTCGGCGTCTTGGGAGAGCATCTTGGCCTCGAGGAGGCGGCAGACGCGCTTGCGGGCCTCCTGGGACGTCCACGGCTGGTCGGCGATCACCTGGGCCCACGTGGCCTGGTCCATGTCGAGGTTTTCGTGGGTGAAGTCCAGGTCCGGGCGGCCCTCTATGGGCTGGAGGCGCTGGTCGTACAGCGGGAGCTTGAGCTGCAGCGCCAGCTTCCACCCACTGAACTTCTGCATCCGCTTCACGAGCTTCTTGCCCCCCTCCTGCACCACCTCCTGTGTCGGCTCCCCGTCCCGGTCCCACTGGTTGGGGTTCCGCCCGAAGTATGTTCCCACGCGGACCAGCACCTCCTCCAGGTTCTCGTCCGACTTGTTCGTCGCTTCCTTCGCGACGTTCGCGACGGACGCTGCAGGGGGGGAGGAGGGGCAATGGTGGAGGTGAGGGGTAACGAGCGATGGGGATCGGCCGAGGAGGGGAGCCGTCTTCGCCGGTGGGGACAGTGGGGACCCACATTTCATCGCCGCCTTCCCGATGACCTTGCCCCAGCTCTTCGCGCCACGCCCAGGACGGGTGATCGGGAGTTGCATGTACTGCGGGGAGGGGCCAGGTAGCAGCTAGTCAGCTGGGGACCGACAAGGGACCGCAGGGCTTGGCGACTTCTGCCACATGCCTCCACCCGGAGGGCTCGGCTCCCGTCGAGGAGCTGGTTTCGACATAGCACGACATGTTTGACCTGCCATAATGTGTATCTTAGACGCATTATCATTCGCACATAGGAAACCGGCGACCGCACGGCCAGCTAGGGACAGGATACGGGCCGGAATGCGACGAATGGCGGGGGAAGCCATCACCCCCCGATTCCTCCTCCAAAACGGTGTGATCGGGGGAATCCTCATGAAACTGCATCTATATAGTTACAAATGCCCCAATTATTCACTGTTTGATGGGATTGAGTGGCAAGGTACGGCAACATGCGCGGCAAAGTGCAGAGGCCTGGCCATGTCCTCATGTAAGGGCGATTCCCGCGCGCTGCAGCGCAGGAGGTGCCTCACCTCCTCGGTACCCTCGAGCAAAAACTCCGCCACGAAACGGAGGGACTTGGTGGCGTCATCGGAGTCCGACGCACTGGTGGAACGGAGGGCAGCAGGGAGCTGCAACTCCTTGCGCCCCTCGTTGGTCGTCTCCTTCGCCATTTCTCTCTCCTCCCCGCCTCCCTCCCACTCCTAAGGGAACAATTAGTGTTACAAATACAATCAGTACTGCAAGTGGCGCACTGCAGACTATATTCGACGTTTCCCGGTGCCGTCTCTCAGAAGAGGCATGCGATGGCCGAGAACCGAGCACCCGGACGCGTCGAGGTTGGAACAGGCTGGGGCACGTTGGCTCCAAGACGATTTTGCGGGCGGAAAGGGTGCCGCTGGGGCACTCATTGACGCTAGGCCCTCCCGTGCGGATTCCCTGCGCCAGGGTGGTGGATGCCAGGACCGCCCTGCCGGGCAGGGCCCCGCGCAAGCGAAAGCCGGGTAGGGTTTACCGACGGTTCGCGCCCGGTTCCCCCTCCCCCAACTCTAGTCCGTTGTATCCTCCGTCGGGTACGAACAGTTGGATTTTTGGGTTTGTGTATGTGTTTGTCTCCTGCGACCGTTTTGTGAACCCCTTGTAATCACCCCCCAGCGAACCCCCTCTCGACCGGAGAGCGTGGACGCTTCGTGCCCATATTCGTTGTAACAGGCAGTTTAACTGCTTCTAGACTTGTCGCTAACCCTATATAGCACGGAGAAGTCCTGTGTTTCCTGGACGAGAGGCGTGTGCGCCACTCCCCCACAAAAGGATCGCATTTGACACTCAGGGAACAGGGATATTTGGAGAAGGAAGCATGGCGGACGACGAGGGTGTGAAGAAGGCGGACCTTCGGGTCCAGTACATCATCAAGGCGAGTCGGCGCCGAGGGTCCGGGCCTTGGCCCGCCACAACATGTTGGGCTCGCCACATGTCCCAAGTTGACGCCGATTTGGCGCCTGGCGCCTGGTAGGGGCGCTGTAATATTCGATTTTCGCCGCTTATCTCAATTTTTCGCCCGTTAGATTGCAAGGGATCCCCGTTTGATGCCCGTGGACTCGGGGGGAAGTCCTCATTCGTCGTTTCGGGAGGTCCCCCTCCCCTCCCCTCGTGCCGCGGGCTACCTCACCGATCACGCGCGGCTAGTGGGCACAGTGACGGATGGTCAACGTGTGAAGTATCGCCCTTGCACCCCGTTTCGCTCCCCGTTGACCCTCAGTGCAGCGGGAAACGCAGCCCCAGGGGGACCCCCCCTCACCCCCCTGTTCCTCCCCCCGTGCCGTCTCGCAGAAGGCCGTCGACACACTTGGCTTCAAGGAGGACCTCACAGAGAGGACCTTTGGCTCGGACGAGTCTACGTGAGTTCCCCGCGCCAGCCCTGGAGCGCGGGGATTTGATGTTGGGTGGACAGGCAACCGTCCTCCTCGACCCGGGGCCTGTCGGTACCGCACCTTTCGTGGATCCAGCGATCTTTTCGCTCGTATCCTGATGTTTTGCCGAGGAATATCTCGTGTTCGCTTCGTGAACTCTACGTTCGACGCTGTCCAAGGCCGTTGTATTTCGATGCCCGGCCTTCGCCTCAGTGGGGCCAATGCGCCAATCGCACGCCGCCGGGGTGTCTTTCACCCGGGTCCCCCGCGCGTGCGTGTCGCCCTCGTGTCACGTGTCGCGGGCCCCCGATCCCCGCCCACTCCGCCCGCGACTTGCCGAGGGTCCTGCTAATCACATGTGCGCCCCCCCCCCCGTGCCCCCCTCCTGCAGAGAGGCCCTCAATGAGTTTCTCTCTGGGGAGTCGCGGCTGCTCCTCGTCCTCGGCGAGGGCAAGGAGCCCGTCGTGACGACCAAGCCCCCCGCGAAGCTCCGCAAGAAGACCATGTTCGTGGTCAAGAAGGTCCAGGGCGAGGGCCCCGTGCCCGACGCGGACCCCGAGCAGCACCTCATGTGCGGCGAGCTCGGCGAGTCCCCCCTGGACCAGCTGAACGCCATCTCGCAGGAGGTCTTCATGCCGATCCTCACGAACCCGCGCAACCAAGGCGGGTGGCCCGAGGTGATCGCGCACGAAGTGGTCGACAACCTGCACAAGTTTGTGGCGAGCGTGTACGTGACGATCGGGCAGACGCAGGGCAAGACGCTGCTCCCACTGCCGCTCCTCAAGGGTGGGGACGGGACGCCCGAGTCGTACGTCGGGGACAAGGATCTGATCCACGTGATCGAGTCCGCCGTGGTAACCTGGACGCGCCAGATCAAGAATGTGCTCAAGCTGGAACCTGACTCGGTGTTCCAGGGCCCCGAGGCCCACCCGGGACCCACGGCGGAGCTCGAGTTCTGGAAGCACCGCGCCTCGGACCTCAACTCGATCCACGAGCAAGTCTCTGGCGAGCGCATCACCAAGGTCGTCAAGGTCCTTGAGCTGGCAAAGTCCACCTACTTCAGCGCCTTCAAGCGCCTCTACAAGGAGGTGCTCAACGCGCGGGCCGAGGCCAACCACATCCTGCGGTTCCTCAACCCGCTCGAGAAGACATTCGAGAAGCTGGCGCTGAGTGACGACTTCCCCGAGCTGCCGAACATGTTCCGCCCCCTCGTGCACCACATGATGCTCATCTGGAAGCACTCGAAGTACTACAACACCCCCCAGCGCATGGTCATCCTCATGCGCGAGGTCTGCAACGACCTCATCGCGCAGGCGTGCAAGTTCGTCGAGGCCGACAAGGTCATCTCGGACGAGCCCCAGGAGAGCGTCTCGCAGCTCAAGCTCGTGCTCCGTGTCCTTGGGACCTTCAAGGCCATCTACTTCGAGTACCGCGGCAAGTCGACCAAGGAGTCGCCTGACAACCCGTGGCGGTTCCAGAACAGCGCGCTATTCGCCCGCCTCGATATGTTCCTCGAGCGCATCCACGACCTCCTCGAGCTCGCCGAGACAATGATGCAGTTCCTACGCCTCGAGAAGGTCGAGATTGGCGGCACCCATGGCAAGGGCCTCACCATCACGGTCAAGCAGATCTACTCCGAGTTCATCAAGGCGCGCGAGCACCTGCAGCAGGTGGAGTACGACCTCATGGACGTCGACGAGCGTGAGTTCGACGCCGACTTTTACTCCTTCCGCTCCACGATCCGCGAGCTCGAGCGCCAGCTGGGATCGGTGATCACCAAGGCCTTCGACGACTGCAACACGGTTGACTACACGTTCAAGCTGCTCGACGGCTTCGAGGGCCTCCTGGACCGGGACATCATCAAGTCGGACCTGGAGAAGAAGACTGACGACCTCCTCGAGGACTACTACAAGGACATCAAGAAGGTCTACATGATGTACCACAACGCCAAGGCCAATCCGCCCATGTCGAAGAATGCTGCGCCGTGCTCCGGGGCAGTGGCATGGGTGCGGTCATTGTCGGAGCGCCTCAAGCCCCCGATGGAGCGGATCGACGCCATGGTCGAGGCCGGGATGGAAAACGAGCTCATCGGCGAGATTAAGCTCATGTTCAGCGTGCTGACCAAGTCGATGGAGGAGTACGAGCAGGAGAAGGTCAAGATGTGGTACTCGGAGGTCGCCAAGACGTCCGAGGACAAGCTCAAGCTGCCCCTCCTCAACACGGACGCCCACAATGAGGTGCTGATCCGGGTCAACTTCGACCCCGCCCTTGTGCGGCTCCTCCGCGAGGTTAAGTACTTCATGATCCTCAAGGTCGACATCCCAGAGCTCGCCCAGAAGGTGTACGAGAAGAACGAGGTGTACCGCCGCCAGGTGGGCAACCTCGACCTCATCTCGGGGATCTACAACAACATCCAGAACACGCTCCTGGACATCGAGAGGCCGCTCGTGCAGAAGTCCCTCGACAACATCCTCAAGGCCCTTCAGAAGGCCCTCACGACACTCAACTGGAACAGCCACAAGATCGACGACTACATCCAGGAGGTCATGGCCCTGGTTAAGGACCTTGACGCCGTGCTCAAGAACATCAAGGGCAACGTGCAGAAGACGCGCATGCTCCTGGCCGGGTGGGAGAAGGACGAGCTCTTCCGCCGCAAGGAGAAGCCCCTCCCCAAGGACGAGGTGGAGTCTTCCACCCGCGACCACATGGACGCCAAGTACGCGGCTATCGAGAAGGACGCCAATGAGATCCACGCGCTCCTGTCGAACTCGAACCGCACTCTCAAGGTGTCCAAGGGCGCCCAGTCATGGAGGAACTACGTGGACTACGTCGGTAACATCGTCATTGACGGCATCTCCGGCACCATCCTCGCCTCGCTCAAGTCGATGCACGAGGAGCTCGACCCCGCTGCCATGGCCCGCAATGCCCGCCTGCCAATGGTCGAGGTCGAGATCAAGCTCGATGACCAGGTCCCCACAGGCCAGGAGGCCCGGGTGATATGGGTCCCCGACGTCTCCACGAACGAGGAGGGCTCGGGCGTGCGCGACATGCTCACCGAGTGGCTCCGCCGCATCACCGAGGTGACGAGCCTCATGAAGCGCCTGGACATTGGCGAGGGCACCTATGCCACTGAACTGGAGGACGACTTCTTCATCTTCGACGAGGTCAACCGCCTTCAGGAGCTCGTGCTCGACAACGAGCGCAAGTGCAACGAGTTCCACGACTCGTACCTCAAGTTCAAGGACCTGTGGGCGAAGAACCCCCAGGAGTACCTGGCCGAGTTCCTTGAGCGCGAGGCCTTGCACGACGAGGAGACGGGGGAGCGCCTGTCGGACCCTCCGCTCGCGAAGTTCGACGAAGAAATCGCCAAGTTCAAGGCTGTGCAGGAGGAAATCACGCACCTGTCCACCACTGTCGACATCGGCCTCCTCCGCGTCTCCTGCAAGACAATCAAGAACCAGCTGGCCAACCGCTGCGCGCAGTGGATCTTCAAGTTCACCGGCTACCTCCAGAACCGCGTCACGGCTGAGGTCGACGAGCTGCACGAATTCGTCGAGCACGCCACGAAGGTCCTCGACATCGCCGTTGATGGCGCTGAGGAGTCGGAGGAGGAGACTGCGGCGCCCGCGTCCCCGGGGGCCGCTGAGCCCACTGGGGAGGAGGGCGCCGACGGCGAAGAGGGGGGCGAGGCTGAGGAGGGCGAGGAAGAGGCCGTGGAGGCCCCCCAGCCCAAGAAGGCCAACAAGCTTTACACGGTCATGGAGGTGATGCGCGACATCCGTAAGCGCCGCGAGCGCACGGACGACATGTTCGAGCCCCTCAACGACGCAGTCGAGCTGCTGCGCCAGCACAACCCGCAATCGTCCGAGGTCATCCCCGCCGCGACCCTCCACCGCCTGGAGGAGGGTCCCACCGTCTGGGCTAATCTGAAGAAGAAGCTCGAGGCGAAGAAGGAGGAGGTCGCCCTCGCACAGACCACCGAGGGTCAGAAAATCCGCAAGCGTGCGGACGAGTTCCAGGTCAAGGTGGACGAGTTCCGCAAGTTCTTCCAGAAGCGCGCTCCCTTCACCGTGCAGCACGGCATCATCGAGATCGATTGCATCTGGGACGCTTACCGCACCATTGACCAGTTCCACCACGGCAAGGTCGACGGGTGGGACTCCGTCTCCGTGCTTGCGAAGGAGGCCGAGGTCCTCAAGGAGTCCCAGGACCTGTTCGACCTGTACGTTGTTGACTATGTCCACCTTACACGGTGCTCGGAGGAGCTCGTCAGCCTCAAGGGGCTGTGGGACATGATTAGCTATGTCATGTTCATCTTCCGCGACTGGAGGGACACCAAGTGGGACGCCATTGACACGGACACGCTGGCCGAGAAGACCAAGGCCATCAAGAAGCAGATCAAGAACGTGTCCAAGGCGGCCCGCACGTACGACGTGTTCAAGAATCTGGACGACACCGTCAATGCTATGGCCACGTCCCTCCCCCTCGTCGCCGAGCTGAACCATCCCGCCATGCGCGACCGCCACTGGAAGCACCTGATGAAGGCCTGCAACAAGAACTTCGTCAAGGACGAGAATTTCACCCTCGGCACGCTGCTCGACCTGGAGCTGCACAAGTTCCAGGAGGAGGTTGAGGATATCGTCGACCGCGCCAAGAAGGAGGAGGTGATCGAGAAGCAGCTCAAGAAGATCGAGGAGGTCTGGTCCGGCATGGACCTTGAGTTCGAGATGTACGCCGACGTTGCCGACATGTTCCAGGTCACAGTCTCGGACGAGCTCCGCGAGGCGCTCGAGCAGGACAACATGAACCTTCAGAACATGGCCGGCGGGAAGGGTGTACAGGGGAACCCCAAGTTCGTGGAGATGGTCGGCAACTGGCAGCGCAAACTCGGCACGGTCGAGTCGGTCATTTCGGTCTGGCTCGAGGTGCAGAAGAAGTGGCAGAACCTCGAATCGATCTTCATCGGCTCGCAGGATATCCGCGTGCAGCTCCCTGACGACTCCAAGCGTTTCGATGCCATCAACACCGACTACCAGGACCTCATGCGGTCGGCACCCGACATCGTCAATGCCGTCGAGGCGTGCAACCTCGAGGGCCGCCAGGAACGCCTTGACAACATGGAGCGGGAGCTGGAGACGTGCGAGAAGGCCCTCCAGGACTACCTCGAGACGAAGCGCCTCGCCTTCCCCCGGTTCTACTTCGTGGCCCCCGCGGAGCTCCTGGACCTGCTGTCCAAGGGGTCCAACCCGCTGGCCATCCAGAAGCACCTCCCCAAGTGCTTCGACAACGTCGCGTCGCTCCAGTTCGAGAACGATGACAAGGGTATGCCCACCAAGCTGGCCCTGTCCATGACGTCCAAGGAGGGCGAGGTCATGCCCTTCGCGCCCCCTGAGTTCGCACCGCCCTGCCTCTGCGACGGCCCCGTCGAGACCTGGCTCCAGACGGTGGTTGACTCCATGCGCAAGGCCCTGTACCACGAGTTCAAGGAGAAGGCCATGCCCACGTACGACGAGACCTCCTCCGGCATGAAGCGCCGCGACTGGATCCGCGAGGCGAACAAGATCTCGGTCCAGATGACGGTGGTCGTGTCCCGCGTCTACTTCACCTCGGAGATCGACGACGCCTTCAACGAGCTCGAGGACGGCAATGAGGACGCCCTCAAGACGGAGCTTCAGAAGCAGGTGGACCAGCTTGCCGACATCATCGACATCATCAACTCGCCCACGCTCTCTAAGATCGAGCGTAAGCGGCTCATCATGCTCTGCACGATTGACGTGCACTCGCGCGACGTCGTTGGCCGTCTCATCGAGGAGCGTGTCGAGAACGGCCAGTGCTTCCAGTGGCAGTCCCAGCTGCGTTACAGGAAGCGCGACACCACGGGCGACGTCCAGGTCAACATCGTCGACGCCGACGCTCCCTACTCGTACGAGTACATTGGCATCCCTGGGTGCCTCTGCATCACCCCGCTCACGGACCGTTGCTACATCACCCTCACCCAGGCCCAGCGCCTCATCCTCGGTGGCGCCCCTGCCGGCCCTGCAGGCACAGGCAAGACCGAGACAGTCAAGGACCTCGCCCGCCACCTGGCGACGATGATCTACGTGTTCAACTGCTCCGATCAGATGGACTTCCGCGCCATGGGCCAGATCTACCGCGGCCTCGCCCAGACGGGCGCCTGGGGATGCTTCGACGAGTTCAACCGCATTCCCGTGTCGGTGCTTTCCGTGTGCTCCACGCAGTACAAGTGCGTCCTCGACGGTCTCCGCGCCGAGAAGGAACGCTTTGTGTTCGAGGAGGTGGAAATCCCTCTCTCCAAGTCGGTCATGGCCTTCATCACCATGAACCCGGGGTACCCTGGCCGTGCCGAGCTGCCCGAGTCGCTCAAGGCGCTCTTCCGCCCCGTGTCGATGGTGGTGCCCGACCTTGGGCTCATCTGCGAAATCATGCTAATGGCCGAGGGTTTCCAGGACTCGAAGCTCCTCTCGCGCAAGTTCGTGGTGCTCTACAAGCTGTGCGAGGACCTGCTGTCCAAGTCGAGGCACTACGACTGGAAGCTCCGTGCCATCAAGACGACGCTGTACGTGGCCGGTGGGATGAAGCGCCTGGCCGAGAAGAGCGAGCCCGAGATGACGGAGGAGAAGGTGCTCCTGCGCGCCCTCCGTGACTTCAACCTCGGCAAGCTCACTGCTGACGACACGACCATCTTCATGGGCCTCCTCAATGACCTCTTCCCCAAGAAGGTGGACGAGGTGAAGCGCGCCATCGACTACGAGTTCGAGCCCTTCATCAAGAAGGCCGCCGACGAGCTCAAGTTCCAGATCGGCGAGGGTCCCGAGGCCAAGTTCGGCCTTAAAATCTCCCAGCTGCGCGAGATCTTTGAGGTGCGCTGGTCCGTCTTCCTGCTCGGCCCTGCCGGGTGTGGCAAGTCGGCCATCTGGAAGACGCTCCGCCAGGCCCAGAACCTCTACCACGAGAAGACGGACGCCAAGCCCATCAACCCCAAGTCGGTGAACCGCAACGAGCTCTACGGCTACCTCCATGAGACGACACGCGAGTGGAAGGAGGGTCTCATCTCGACGACCTTCCGGAACATGGCCAACGAGGGCGAGCGGTCTTACAAGCACCAGTGGATTGTGCTCGACGGCGACATCGACGCCGAGTGGATCGAGTCGATGAACACGGTGATGGATGACAACAAAATGCTCACGCTCGCCTCCAACGAGCGCATCTCCCTCACCGACTCGATGCGTCTCCTCCTCGAGATCAACCACATGAACCACTGCTCCCCTGCCACTGTGTCCCGCGGCGGTGTCATCTTCGTCAACCAGGATGACATCGGTTGGAAGCCGTGCAAGGACTCGTGGATCGCCAAGCTCGAGCAGAAGGATCTCCGGCCCATCTTCCACCGCCTGTTCGACGACTACGTCGAGGGGCCCCTCGAGTACTGCCGGCGCAACCTTCGCACGGTGGTGCCAATCGAGCCCATCAACATCGTCGAGACCATCTGCAAGATCCTCGAGGGCATGCTTCCCGAGGACAAGATCGCCCTCGACGACCGCATGAAGAAGCTTCTTGAGCACAAGTTCGTCTTTGCTGCCACGTGGGCCTTCGGCGGGTGCATGCTGGTGGACAAGGTCACTGACCACAAGACCGAGTTCTCCCGCTACTGGACGGCCTCCTTCAAGACCGTCGCGTACCCCCCCGAGGGCACCGTGTTCGACTACTACGTCGACGAGAAGACTGTCACGATGCAGCCCTGGACTGACAAGATCGAGACATTCGCGTACGAGAACGGCGGCAACTTCGCCTCGATCTTCGTGCCGACGCTTGACACAACGCGCCTGACGTACCTGCTCGACAACCTGATCGGGAACAAGTACTACGTCATGTTCGTCGGCAACACGGGCTCGGGTAAGACAGCCATCATGCGCAACAAGCTCACCAACATGGACAGCGACCAGACCATCTTTACGACGGTCAACATGAACTCGTTCCTGCTCGGCCCCGAGCTCCAGATCATCATGGAGCAGCCGCTCCAGAAGACGAACGTGCGTTGGGGCCCCGCCGGCACCAAGCACATGGTCTACTTCATCGACGATATGAACATGCCCTTCAAGGACAAGTACGACACCCAGTCCGCTGTCGAGCTGGTCCGCCAGTACGCCGACTACGGTGGGTGGTACGACAAGGCTAAGATCCTCGAGCGCAAGATCTCCAACTGCCTGCTCTCGGCGTGCATGAACCCCACGGCTGGCTCCTTCACCATCACGCCCCGCATGCAGAGGCACTTCGCCACGTTCGCGGTGCAGATGCCGCCCCCCGAGATTGTCAAGACGATCTACTCCCAGATCGTCGAGGGGCACCTCGCCGACTTCGACACCGAGGTCTCCGGCCTCGCACCCAAGCTGGTGGAGGCCATGATCGATCTCCACAAGATGGTGATGAACGGCTTCCTCCCCTCCGCCGTCAAGTTCCACTACACTTGGAACCTGCGCGAGCTTTCCAACATCACCCAGGGCATCACCCGCATGCGTAAGGAGGTCTTCAACAGCTCTGTCTCCGCCGTCCGCCTCCTCATCCACGAGTGCGAGCGTGTCTTCTTCGACCGCATGCTCAACGAGGCCGACATGCAGAAGTTCGAGGACATGCGCAAGAACGTGACGCGGAAGCACTTCGCCGACCTCAACATGGAGGAGATTGAGGCGCGCCCCAACATCTTCTGCTCCTTCGTGAACGGGCCCAACGACGACTTTACCCCGTACCTCCCCGTCACGAGCTACGACAAGCTGCGCAAGGTGCTCGAGGAAAACCTCAAGGAGTACAACGAGTCAAACGCTGTGATGGACCTGGTGCTGTTCCAGCAGGCTATGGAGCACGTGTGCCGCATCTCGCGGATCGTGGACCTGCCCCGCGGCAACGCCATGCTGGTGGGCGTGGGCGGGTCGGGCCGCCAGTCTTTGGCCAAGCTCGCAGCCTTCTGCTCAAACAACATGGCCGTCTTCCAGATCGCCGTGACGGCGTCCTACGGCGTCGACCAGCTCAAGGAGAACATCCTGCAGCTGTACGAGCGCTGCGGCGTCAAGGGCCAGCACGTCATGTTCCTCATGACCGACAACCAGATCGTCGACGAGAAGTTCCTTGTCTACATGAACGATCTGTTGTCGTCGGGCTTCATTGCCGATCTGTGTGCCCAGGAGGACAAGGACAACTTCATGAACGCTGTGCGCAAGGAGGCGTCGCAGGCCGGTGTAATTGATACCCCGGAGAATATCTGGGACTTCTTTATCGACAAGGTCCGCAAGCATCTCCACATCGTGCTCTGCTTCTCGCCCACGGGCGACAAGTTCCGCATCCGCGCTCGTCAGTTCCCTGCGCTTGTCACCTCGACTGTCTTCGACTGGTTCCACCCCTGGCCCCACGAGGCACTCGTCTCCGTGGCCCAGCGCTTCCTTGCCGACGTCCCCAACGTCGAGGACGAGGTCCGCGAGAATATGGCCTACCACATGGCGCACTGCCACCTGTCCGTCACGGACGCGTCGGTTGACTTCCAGCGGATCTACCGCAGGTTCAACTACGTCACCCCCAAGTCTTACCTGGAGCTCATCTCCCTCTACCAGACGCTCCTTGGGCGCAAGCGCGAGGACCTGCGGAAGGGCCGTGAGCGCCTGGAGAACGGGTTGGACAAGATCCAGGAGGCGGCCTCGCAGGTGGCCGACCTTCAGGTGATGCTGAAGCAGGAGCAGATCGTGGTGGCGGAGAAGCAGGAGAAGACGAAGGCCCTGATTGAGTCGATCGGCAAGGAGAAGGCGATCGTCGAGGAGACGGTCGAGGCCTCCCGCGAGGACGAGGAGAAGGCCTCCGAGATCGCTGCGAGTGCCGCCGCCAAGAAAGAGGAGTGCGACCGCGAGCTGGCTGCCGCTGAGCCCCTCATCGCCGCCGCCAACGAGGCGCTCAACTCCCTCGACAAGGGTTCCCTCACGGAGCTCAAGTCGCTCAAGACGCCAGCGGCGGCCGTGGAGCAGGTGGCCTTTGCCACGCTCGTGCTGTTCGCAGACCCCAACAAGCTCCCTAAGGAGAAGGACCTCGTCTGGCAGGGCGCCCAGAAGTTCATGGGCGACGCCGGCTCGTTCCTGAACAACCTCCAGAACTTCGACAAGGACAACCTGTCCAAGGAGCCCAACGTCACCATGGTTGAGGCCAAGTTCCTCCCCCAGCTTGTCATCCCGGGTACCACGGACCCTGATGTCGAGTCGCTCAAGAAGAAGTCGCAGGCCGCTGCTGGTCTCGCCGCGTGGGTGGTTAACATCTGCAAGTACTTCCGTGTGTACCAGAAGGTGAAGCCCATGCGCGAGGCCCTCGCCGACTCGGAGGCCCAGAAGGAGGCGGCTGACAAGAAGCTCGCCGGCGTCCGAGCCAAGGTCAAGGCCCTCATGGAAAAGGTGGCAGCTCTCGAGGAGAACTTCGCCGAGGCGACTGAGGAGAAGAACAAGGCTATTGCCCAGGCTGAGAAGACTCAGAAGAAGGCCGACCTTGCCGACCGCCTCATCAACGGCCTCTCATCCGAGCGTGAGCGCTGGGGCGAGACTGTCCAGAAGTTCATCGCGCAGGAGGGCCGCCTTGTGGGCGACGTGCTCCTGGCCTCGGCCTTTGTGTCCTACTGCGGGCCCTTCAACATGCCCATGCGCAAGATGCTCGTGGGCGAGAAGTGGCTCCCGGACCTCGTGGAGAAGAAGATCCCCATGTCGGAGGAGATCACGCCAATGGATGTGCTCACGGATGACACGATGAAGGCCCGCTGGCAGTCCAACGGCCTCCCTTCGGACCCTCTGTCCATGGAGAACGGCGCCATCATGACCAACTCCTCGAGGTGGCCGCTCATGATCGACCCGCAGCTCCAGGGCATCGGGTGGATCTCCCGTCGCGAGGCGCCACACGGTGTGAAGATCATCCAGCTTACCCAGGCCAAGTACATCGACGTGGTTAAGAACTGCATCGAGAATGGCATCCCTATGATCATCGAAAAGCTCGAGGAGAACATCGACGAGGTGCTCGCGCCCGTGATCGCCCGCATGACGATCAAGAAGGGCCGCAACCAGATCATTAAGCTCGGGGACGACGAGGTCGAGTACGACCCCAAGTTCCGCCTCTACCTGCAGACCAAGTTGGCCAACCCCCACTACAAGCCGGAGATCGCCGCGCAGACGACACTGGTGAACTTCTGCGTTACGGAGAAGGGTCTCGAAGACCAGCTCCTGGCCCTCGTTGTGTCGAAGGAGCGCCCTGACATGCAGAAGCAGGCCGCGGAGCTCGTCGAGTCGCTCAACAACTTCTCCATCCAGCTCGCCGAGCTCGAGGACAGCCTCCTGGCCCGCCTCGCCTCCGTGCAGGGCGACATCCTGGAGGACGTCGAGCTCGTGGAGAACCTCGAGAAGACGAAGGTGACTGCCAACGACATCGCCATCAAGGTCGAGCAGGCCAATGAGACGTCAAAGAACATCTCTGTCGCCCGGGAGGTCTACCGCCCTGTCGCCACGCGTGGGTCGCTCATCTACTTCATGATTGACAACCTCAACGCCCTCGACCGCGTCTACCACTACTCGATGGCCAACTTCGTGCTCGTGCTCAAAAAGGGCATGGACCTGTCCGAGCAGCCCGACGAGTCGATGCCCGAGAAGGAGGCCCTCGCTAAGCGCGTTGAGTCGCTCATCAGCACGGTCACGTACACGGTGTTCAGCTACGTCGCGCAGGGGCTCTTTGAGCGTCACAAGCTCATCGTGGCCACGCAGCTGGCCATCGCCATGCTCAAGTCGCAGGACCTCCTCGACCTCCGCAAGTTCGACTACCTCCTCCGCGGCCCCAAGATCGAGGGCCAGGACAACCCTGTTAAGGAGTTCGTGTCGGACGGCGCGTGGGCTGCGGTCATCGCTTTGCACGAGATCGACGAGTTCAGCTCCCTCCCCAACGAGCTCCAGGGCTCGGTCAAGAAGTGGAAGGAGTGGATGGAGCTCCAGCGCCCCGAGGAGGAGGCGCCCCCCGGCGACTTCAAGCGAATGTCCGACTTCGACCGCCTGCTCCTGTTCCGGGCCCTTCGCCCCGACCGCCTCTCGGCCGCCATGCGCATGTTCGTGGCCAAGGTCATCGGCGAGAGGTACGTCGTGTCCCAGGCCTACGACCTCGGCCGCTCCATGGAGGACGCTGCGCCCCACATTCCCGTTTTCGTGTTCCTGTCCCCCGGTGTCGACGTGGCCGCCTCCGTGGAGGCCCTCGGCGCCAAGATGGGCATGACGGCGGAGGCCGGGAAGTACGCAACCATCTCCCTCGGCCAGGGGCAGGAGGAAATCGCGTCCCGCGCGCTCAAGAAGGCGCGTTCCGAGGGTGGCTGGGTTCTCCTCCAGAACGTCCACCTCACCATCGACTGGACGTCCGGCGAGCTCGTCAAGGTGGCCGACAACCAGTCCCAGGACACGCACGAGGTCTTCCGACTCTTCATCTCGGCGGTGCCGCCCCAGGCGCTCGACATGG
>Ga0181584_10000906_pt1 | contig 21969 bp, 20 predicted proteins | sample 071ome_30_FD_132462 | JGI IMG/M metagenome (GOLD analysis project Ga0181584, IMG submission 132462) | Coastal salt marsh microbial communities from the Groves Creek Marsh, Skidaway Island, Georgia - 071406AT metaG (megahit assembly) | ecosystem: Environmental > Aquatic > Marine > Intertidal... | reverse complement strand
CTGGAAGGCCCTCGAGGAGACTTGATTACAAGCAAGTGCTCTCATGGGAGTGCGCAGTATGTAAATGAATATGTTTGCGTTTGCACGACGGTTCTTTCAACCGGGGTGGCTTAGTGTCCGGTTCGACCGCTCACGAACCTTCCCGTTGGGTCCCAGTAGAACTTGATGAACAGGGGTGACGTGGCGTCCGTCTTGTAACCGTACGGGTTGACCCGTCCCGTGATCGCGCCTTTCTTAAGGCCGCACTTCCTGAGGCCGTAGTTGGTCGGCACGCACAGCCGCGTAAACGGAACCCTCAGGTTCAACTTCTTCAAGTTCACCTTCTTTCCCCAGTAGCTCTTCACCTTGGAGTGGACCTTCTTGGCGGTATTCTTCATCTCGGGGTAGTTTTTCAACACCTTCTTCCAGTCCGCCCCATAGACCGCCTTCTTCGGGTTGTTCTTCTGGTCAGGCTGGGCCCTCGCGAAGATCGCCTGCCAACACTTGCTGTTGCCGTCGGCCGGAGCTGCAAGGTAGATATAACGAAGGTGAGCACATATACACAGCCGTGTGCGCGTGGTGGCCGTGGCCGTCCCGGCAGCGCGTTGCGGACGGGCGAAGCGAAGCGGAGCAAACCGCCCCGATCAACCGTCCATAGCACCCCACATATCAAAATACAAGAGGAAACACGCACTACCGAAGCCTGTCTTGCACAAGCCACCACCTTTGGCGGAAGCCATTTCCAGGGAACTCATGGCAAAGAGCGCCAAGACAGCGAGAAGAATGCGCCAAGCGAACATCTTACTGGATGATACGGATAATATAAGAAAGTAAATATAAGAAAGTGTCTGAGATGCGAGCGCGTGATCGCGTGCGTGGTAGATTCAAGAGGAGGGGAATTAGGCCAATTGCCAACAAGGGGGACGACCAGATGCTGACCCTCCCGCCCTACGGCCTGACGGGGACGCCCATGTCATTTTTAGACCCTCTCTCTCTCTCTCTCTCTCTCTCTCTCTCCGCGAACAGCGACGACGGGCTTCCTCACCCCGCACGCAGCAACACAACCAGACTCTACTGTAGCTGCTGACACGATGGTGAAACTCGTGAGGTACGTCGTTCTGTCTCCAAAGTCCTCCAGCGGTCTGAATGCACAAACCCACCAAAAATCGCTTTCTCGCCGCCGGCGTGACCTTCTCCGGTCCCAACACCCGCTGTATCGGACAATACCGTCGCGTTCAATCCACCACCTCACGCCGTACGCCCCGACGCCCCGTACAGGTTTCTGATGAAGCTCTCGAACGAGAAGGTGCAGGTGGAGCTCAAAAACGGCACCGTCGTCCACGGTACCATCGCTGGCGTCGACGTCGCCATGAACACACACTTGAAGAAGGTCAAGGTCATTCCGCGGAACAAGGAGGCCATCAAGGCGGACCAGATGAGCATCCGCGGGAACAAAATACGGTACTTCATCCTTCCCGACACGCTCAACTTGGACACGTTGCTGGTCGACCTCGACCAGGCCAAGAACCGGCCTGCGAGGCCCGCCGCGGGCGGCCGAGGTCGGGGACGGGGCCGCGGACGGGGCCGAGGGAGGCGGTAGGCGGTGGGAAGAGAGGATGACGACAAGCCGACGCTGATCCATGATGATTCGTCCATCGTCCATCGTCCATCGTCCATCGTCCATCATCGGCCACCTTTGCTGAATTCACCTCCACGATGTATCTATTGACTTAAACCTTGTAGTACAGTGCAGCCACCACCACGACATCCTCCAGCTTGCGACGTATCAACGGACCAGCGCTCGAGCCATCAGGCTACTAGTAGTTTGCCGTGCCGCTCTGGTATTCAAGCTCGGGAATCGAGGGATCGTACGAGCCAGTCACGTCGCTCAACATATAGCACGTATTCTCCGGCACGGGATTCCCCATGGCCCGACAGTCGATCGGCTTGGTGTACATCCACCCGTTGCATCCGTAGGTGTTCCTGCAGGTCTCACAGCATGACGCCGCATCCGCCACGTGGAGTCCCGTGCACGGTCGAATACCACCGTTCGGCACCATCCGAGGACCGCTCAGAATTTTTCTCCGGGGCGTGAAATCGCAACGCACCTGGTTGTACACGACCACCGGCGGGGGCGGGGGCGGGGACGGCTGGACAACGGGCGCCGGGGGAAGCTCCGGTGCCTCGTACACGTAGTCGTCCACGAACGGTGGCGGTGGCGGCGGCGACCTCGGTGGCGGCGGCGATCTCTTCGGAGGAGGTGGCGGGGGTTTCTTCGACGGTTTTGTCGGCTTCCGGCACGTCTTTTTCTTTTTGTTCTGCGGCTCTCGGCAGTCGACCTTCGTTTTGGCCATCAACGAGCGGAGGAAGGATGGCAGCGACGTCGCAGACGACACGTGGATTTCCTCGCCTTCGTCTCCGTCCTCGAGGTCTTCTTCCCCGTCGTGCCCGACCATCTCAAAGATGGAAATGACGTCCCCGTCGACTTCGGCCTCGTACATCTCGAGTGCCACGCCGTCAGCGAGGCGCGCGCCGTCTCCGCGCGCCTCCACCTCGCTCCGTGTAAGTCGACAGCCACCCAACACGAGGCAGACGAGCAGCAGGAGGTACCGCGCGTTGAGCATGGTGAATCACGCAATTTGAGACGACGTTTGTATTGCACGTTGTGTGTATCGACCCGGCCGTCGTCGTCGTCGCCTCGCGTCAGTGCTCGCAGGGATGGGAGCAGAGATTGTCCACGTGGTAAAGGGAGAGATTTTATGCTTCGATCCAAGGGCAGAAGCAGCTTCTCGTCCTTGCGGTCACCAAGTAGACGACTTAATGGGGAAGAATAGAGAGTGGAGGGGGGCGGGGGGCGTGGGAGGGAAGTATGAGGGAGGGAAGCGGGGGGCTGAGAATTGAGGGAGAAGCTGGCGAAGCCGCCCGCGGTGGTCATCGGTCGAGTTCCGGGACGCGTCCACGAAGACGCGAAACGCCCCCTCCAACCCGTCAAGAAGAAACCCTTCATCGTACGTACGTACGTACTCTATCCTCTACACATCATGCAGCGAACAACCATGCAGCCGCTCGCGACGACGGGGACACCGAGACGTCGTGTCGGAACGAATTTTCCACGTGGATTCCACTCGACCGTTCGGTCCAGACCTTGTATACGTGCGCACGCGGCGAGTTCCAACAACAACGAACAGGGAGTAGATCTCGGTGACGTGTTGGGATTCATCAGAGACCGCCTCCTGGGTGATTTTCGCTCGTCCAACGGGCCGTCTCGAAATATCCTCAGCCCAGACCGCTCGACTGTCGTCGACGCGGAGCACCGTGGGGTGTTGTCCAGCACGGTGCGGCGCACCCTGGCGGATACGGTGACTGATCTGGACACCAGGGACGCGATGGAGGCGTGCGCGGGGGTGACTGGGGAGTTTGAGAAAGAAGAGTGCTTTGTGACGTTTGGCGTGTCCAAGGAGGCCGATTTGTGGTACGGGACGGTGCACCGTTTCGAAGAGCTGTTGCGGTACGATACAGAGCCGATCGAGGAGAGCGTGCACGACGGGAAGGAGCGATGCTGATGTTGGTTGGTGTTGGTGCAAATGAATGAGTGACACAACTACTTGTCTGCGAGGAGGGAGCGGAAGTTGGAGTTGACGAGATCGAGCACGATCTGGGCGAGGTCCTTGTTATTGGCATCGGGAACGTTCTTCTTCATGAAAGCCCAGCGCCGCTTGCACTCGTCTCCGGTCCTATCTTGGACCAGCGAGTCCCACGGGACAGCCGACTCGTGCCACTGCTTGTCCGCTGGCTGCCGCTTCCTGAGCTTGAACAGGGAGGTCATTAGCCGCTTGTCGTCCCCCTTGCCCCAGATTCCCCTCTCGCACATGCTCGGGGCCAATCTGAGGTACCACTTGGCCACGCACTGCGTCCTGGTCCTGGTGGGAACGTGCGGCAGCACCGCCTCCCAGTCGATGTTGTCCAGCAGCAAGCGCTTGTCGCTGCCGTCTCCCTTGTGGGAGCTCGGGTTGCCGTACTTCGTGACGGCATCCTTCAACTGCTGCTCCTCCAATTCGCTCCACTTGCCCGTCGACCTGGTCTCCACGTTCTTGATGTCCCGCCATCGCAGGCGGCATGCCTCTGGCGTCCGCTTCAAGATCGGACTGAAGTCGGTCCACTTGTTGCCGTGGTTCAGCACCAGACCCCGCAGCGCGTCGTCTTCGTCCTGCGTGAACTGGCCCGCGCCGGCATACGGGTGGTGCAGGCGCAGCGCCGCCGCGGCCACGGCCTTGATTGATCGATTCGGCAGCGCGGCGCAGATCTCCTTCCACATGCCACGGCCCTCCTCGCGCGAGTGCTTCTTGCCGATCAGCCAATCGAGGTCGTCCTGAGCATGTGTTTGTGTGTATGTGTATATGTGAGCATGCGAGCGCGCATGTGCGATTATACAATCGAACAATACGCACCGGGTTCTGGTCGTGGGCCACCGCGTACGCCTTGATGGCCGCAGTCAACTGTCGCTGCTCATCTGCACTCCACTTGCCCGTCTTGACGTTTTCCCGCTTGACCGATGTTCGCCACGTGTCGGTCGGCTCGCTCGCTCCCGCCGGTTTGGGCGTCCGGCCGGCCTTGCCAGCCGGCTGCTTGCGTTTCTTCTTCTTCGGCTCTTTGTCGTCATCGTCGCCACCGTCGCCACCGTCTCCACCGTCGACTACCTTGGCTTTGGGTTTTGATGCCTTCCTCGAGTCCTCTTTTTCCACCCTTTTCCTCGATGGCGGCTTGGTCGTCGGAACCTCCTTGGCCGGCGACGCGGGCACCGTCGGCGCAGACTTTCGGACCGCACCGAGCGGCTCCACCTCAATGGTCGATTCGGGTCTGTGGTAAAGCGTGCGCGCGCGCGTTAGAGTGAGTGGGAGCGGGATTTCGACGCGTGCAGATTTGGTTCCGAGCCGTCACGCCATACGCTATACGCTATACGATACACGCACCGGCTCGCCTTGCGACTCTTCTTCCGCTTCGACGGGGCCGCCGAGAGACCGTCCTCGTCCCGCACGATGTGCCCATTGTCGTTGAGCTTGTATCCTCTGATAGCGCCCCCCGTTCGGAGGCAGTCGAGCCATGCGTCGAACTGAGCCCTGTCGACCAGGCCGCGCTTGGACACCTTCTTGAACAGCTTTTTGGGGGCGAACTCGTGCGCCTTCTCTATATGTCCCTCTAGGAACACGCCCATCGCGATCACAACCCGCGAGTCGACCATGGAGTTGGTGCTCGTCTCGGAATCTGGGGAGAAATGCCTAGAACTTTCTATCCGAGCAGCCTACGCGCTCGACGCACGCTCGACGGGTACGGTCGCCCAGGTTTGCTGTGCTGTGTTGGCGGGGCCAAAGCGAACGAAATGAACTGGAGGTGGGACGCCGCGGACGTGAATGACGTGAAGGTGCTCCCGGGGTCTCATTCTCTCTCATTCTCTCTCTCTCAGGCAGGCAGTTCTCCCCGTATCCTATCTCATCCTATGTCATCGTCTGATCAGCTGAAAGCCGAGGTACGTACGCCCTCGCCCTCGCCTGCGGCCGGCTCTCCGCGCCCGGATCGAAATGGAATGGAATGTTCGAACACGGGTTCCAGGGCTGTCCCTGGCTGGCCCTGTCCCGCCGACCCGACCACCTCGCTTCCCCCTCACACCAGCTCGACACACGATCTCAGGGCAATGCCGCCTTCTCGGCCGGCGATTTCCAGGTTGCTTTCGAGAAGTTCAAGGAAGCGATCGACGTGGACCCCTCGAACCACGTGCTGTACGTGCCACGTCAGCCGAGTGTCTCTCGTGATTTCCAGCCTCATGTCGCTTCTATTTCTCACGTTCATCTTCACGTTCACGTTGACGCTCCAGTTACTCGAACGCGTCCGCGTCGCTCCTGTCTCTGGGAGAGCACGCTCGGGCGCTCGAGTATGCCACCCAGTGTATCGAGAAGAGCCCGGCGTTCGTCAAGGGATATACGCGTCAGGGCGCGGCGCTGCTGGGCCTTGGGCGATTCGACGAGGCCGAGGCAGCGTACAACAAGGCGCTCGAGCTTGACGCGAGCAACGTGCCTGCGAGGGAGGGCGTTGCGATGGTGAAGGACGCGAGGGACAAGGCGAGCGGGAAGAGGTCGCTGTTCCTGGGCCCGGAAAACCTGCAAAAGCTGATGACAGATCCCCGGACGCGTAGCTTCCTGTCGCAGCCGGACTTCATGCAGATGCTGAAGGACTGCGAGGAGGACCCGAACAAGCTGGAGGCGTACATGAAGGACGACCGGATGAGGGTGGCCCTCGGGGTGATCATGGGGGTGGACTTGAGCAACATGGACGAGTTAATGAAGGAGAAAGGCGAGGCCGAGACGGGCGCGGCGACAAAGTCCGAGCCCCGTCCCGAGCCCCGTCCCGAGCCCGTCCCGGAGGTGTCGGACGAGGTGAAGCGGTCGCTCGAGGAGAAGGAAAAGGGGAACGCGGCGTACAAGGCCAGAGACTTTGACAAAGCGATTGCGCACTATGATGCTGCCATTGCGCTCGACCCGGAGAATGTCTCGTTCATCACCAACAAGGCGGCGGTGAAGTTCGAGCAGGGCAAGTACGACGAGTGCATCAAGGACTGCGAGGAGGCGATCGAGAAGGGGCGATCGCTTCGGGCCGACTACAAGCTGATCGCGCGGGCGATGACGAGGATAGGAAACTCGCAGGTCAAGCTGGGCATGCTCGAGGAAGCCATCAGCACCTACAACAAGAGCCTAACGGAGCATCGCAGCGCCGACACGTTGAAGCGGCTGAACGAGACCGAGCGTGCCCTGAAGAAGTCCCAGGAGGACGCGTACATCGACATGGCGCTGTGCACGGAGGAGAAGGAGAAGGGCAACGAGGCGTTCAAGGCGCAGAATTTCCCAGAGGCGGTGAAGCACTACACGGAGGCGCTCAAGCGCGGGCCGCCAGGGGTGAACGAGGAGGCGCACAAGCTCTACAGCAACCGCGCGGCGTGTTACACCAAACTCGGTGCCTGGAACGAGGGAATCAAGGACGCGGACAAGTGCATCGAGCTGGCGCCCGACTTTGCCAAGGGGTACGTACTCGATGGCGGCGACGACACGAATCAACGCTCGCTCAATCGCTCAATCGCTCACTCGATGCCTTTTCCGTATCAGATACTCGCGAAAGGGCCACCTGCAGTACTTTATGAAGGAGTACAGCAAGGCGATGGCCACGTACGAGGAGGGGCTCAAGCACGACCCGGAGAGCCAAGAGCTGAAGGACGGGCTGCGGCGGTGCGTGATGGCGATCAACGCGCAGAACAGCGGGGCAGAGCAGATGACGGAGGAGGAGCGCCAGCAGCGCCAGGAGCGTGCGATGGCCGACCCGGAGATCCAGAGCATCTTGACCGACCCGGTGATGCGCAACGTTCTTCGCGACATGCAAGAGGACCCTTCCTCGGCCCAGCGCCACCTGCGCGACCCGGGGATCGCCGCCAAGTTCGAAAAGCTGGTCGCGTCGGGCATCGTCCAAGTGGGCTAGCAGCTTTTTCTCTTTCCCTCTCTTTCATGTTACATACATGCATACATACATCATGTGACGTTCTCTCTACGACGACGACGACCACTACTGGACACCGGCCCAGCGGGCCATGTCGATAAACTGCTCGCCGCCGATAATGTTGTTCACGAACCGAATACCCAGCGTCGTCACGTACGCAATCTGCGGGATCCTTCTCGCAATAGTCTGGTCCACCACCCGCTCCAGGCCGGCCACGATCTGGTACCTCGTGTTTGCCGACGCCCCCATGAACAGCCCCCACACCAGCGCGCTCTTCACCACCGGCGGCACCTCCACGTCTTCCTCCGTGGCCCCCAAATACTGCCGCTTCATCGTCATCAGCCCGCTCGCAATACCCTGCCCGACCAACCCGCACGCCATACCCGCCAGCGCATACTCCAGCCCCCTCGCCACGTAGCACCCGAGCCGATCGTTCACCGTGTACTTCCTGTCCGGCCGACTCTTCTCGAACATCGCCGAAGGCAAATTCGCAGACCACTGCCTCAAGCGACCCGTGGGAACCACCCTCTTCCGCCCAGCGACCGCGACGGGCGCGAGCAAAGACACCAAGACGACGTCCATGACCAACCCCACCGCCATGTCGGACAGGTAAAACTCAAACTCCTTCCAAAAGTCATCCCCCCGTTTCTTCACCTCTGCGACCGTCGCACACCCACTATCGATCACAATCTCGACCAAGAGCTTGTAGAAGTAGAGGTTATCGGCAATCAGCCTGTCCCGGAACGCCGGAATGGACCTGGTCAGGAAGGACGTGAAGACGTTCCCCGACGTGGCCAGGACGAGAAACTGGTTGAGCACAGACAACCGCAACCCTTCCGAAGCCGCAATGGCCGCGAGATCGGCCGGGAGCGCGACGCCCTTTGTCGCCGCCAGCGACTCGGCAGCGCTCAAGTCCAGAAACGACTCGTCGCCGTCGTCCTCACCGTCGCCACCAGACCCTCCCGTGTATTTATTACTATTATTGTTGTTGTTACCGCCATCGTTGGCACCCCCACCCGGCGACGACAGCATGTGGACGGCTCTCGAGCGCCCGCGCGTCAAGTCCCAGGCAGAAGGAGAAGAAGAAAAGGGAGGTGCCGAAGTACGGGAGCAGGGAGCGTTCGACGAATCGCGCCCGAGCACCCGCTGTGAGGAGAAAGAAGAGGAAGAGGAAGACTGGCACGCAGCAGACCGGAAACAAGGCCCACCCGACGAGGCGAAAGCCCCCATCCTCACGCGCACGGCAGAGGGCAGGCGGCGAGCGACGAGCAGCGACTTCATGGCGACGGTATAGATGTATATTCCGTCACGTTGACCAGGGAGTCTGATTTCAGTCTGTGCCCGTGGCGACTCGCGGCGAGCGTCGGTCGACCGAAAGGACACGAGAAAACCAAAGGCGTCTACATGAAATACGAGTTTTTTCGTTCAACTATCAGTGCATGAGGTAGGTGTCTCGTGTATCCACACGATCCGGGGGCGCGCGAGCGCGAGCGCCCCGTTTGAGGCAGGCGATTTGAAAAACACTCGAGGAGAATGGAATGAAGAATCGGCCCGCCGGCGCGGCGCGCTCCGGGGTCGGCTGGCCGGGAGGGCGGCGGTGCATGGGGGGACAAATCAGCGGAACGGAGCGACGGGATGCGCCGCAGACGACCCCGACATCCCGAAGGACCGCAGCCCGAAGAATCCGCAGCCTCACTCGCTCACTCGCATCACGACCCACATCGTGCCTCTCCACCGCAGTGCGAAAGAAGAAAAGCCCCAGCTCGCCGGTGTTCGCTTGAAGACACGTAAACGTAACATCGTCGTCCCGCATGACCCGTTGTCCTTTGCGAATGCGGTTGTCGACCTTTTGCAAGACGCGTATGTGAACGAGTACGGTTCTGACGTCGAGCAGCTGCTGAATAATGCGAGCAAGATTCTGGATACGACGGAGTTAGACTTCAGCAGATATGGGGAGGTGCTCTTCGAGGTGGCCTTTGCGGGCAGGATGTTCGCGGTCGACGCCAAAGAGAAGGACAAGGACGGGGAGGCGGCTCGCTCGCTGCCGTTTGGGATCTTGATGTGCGACGGTCGCGATGCGATCGTTCCGTACGTGAAGTGGTTCCAAAGTATGATCCGGCGTCGTCCGTTCCTGGTCAAGCACCTGGAGACGACGATGATCAAGCTCATTCTGAGCCTGGAGTTTTATTCCGAGCAGGAACGTCGGAACGTGGCCATCGGGATGTCTCGATGCTTTGCGTTGAAGGTGGGCACGCTTCCCGACCGAGTGCTTCCGAACGCGCTGGAGGACAGGCTCGTGGCCAGGGGAACGATCTCCACGTTTATCACCGACCTGTTTGTGGACTTTCTTTCCACCGAGCCGGTCGAGAGCCTGGTGGAGCTGCTGCGCAAGGCCAAGGTGCAGGACAGGCTTCTGGACTTTTTCCCGCAGCAAAAGCGAACCTGGGAGGAGTTCAATAGCCACTTTACGTCGGTGGGGCTGTCCGAGTTTGTCGAGTACAACATGAAGAAGCAGCACGACGCCAGCGTCCAGGAGCTCAAGTTCCTGGTCAAGGAAATGACCAACGGCGGGTCGGAAGACGCGTACAAGCCGGCGGAGATTCTCGCCGCGATCAAGGAGAAGGTCGGCGAGGACAACAACATCGAACAGCTGGACGTGCTCAAGTGCTGCTACCTCGGCATTGTCGAGGGGACGCTGGACACGGCGGGTTCCAAGAACACGCAGCAGACGCAGTACGCGGTGCTGAAGAACTTGAAGTATTACCGCAAGCTGCTGACCGAGTATTGCACGAGCGGGAGGCAGGAGGCTGCGCTGATGGTGACGGTGCAGGTGACGTGCTATGAAGACAGTCGCCTGCTCAAGCTGTTCGCCGACATTGTCAAGATTTTGTACGACTGCGACGTGCTCGGAGAAGACGCGATCAAGCACTGGTATAATAAAGCGACGGTCAAGGTGGGAAGGAACGTGTTCGAGAACGCGCTCAAGCCGCTGATCGAGTGGCTCGACGAGGCCGAGGAGGAGGACAGCGACGAAGAGTAGGCGGAGTGAATGTAATCGAAGAGCAGTAGGAGTGAATGTCGTCCACGTGCGTTACTTGAAAACTAGTCGCCGTAGTAGAAAATCGTCGTAAAAATCTTGTCGTCCTTGAAAATCAACCCACCTACTCGAGGATATCAGCCCCTGTGCGCTTCCTTCTTCAGGCTCCGCATGAAGGCGTCCATATCGACGGCACCGTTTTTGGTATGCTTCAGCGCCAGCCGGTTGATGTCCGCCGCATTGACGTTGCTCCCTGCCGTCGGTGTCGCCGGCTCGCTCTTCCCGTCGAGGCTCGACCTCCGCTGCGAGTCCAGCGTCTGATCCCAGACGGTCTTCTTGTCGACCGGCTTGTCGTAGTAGGAAGATCCCATCTTCTTCATCTTGTCGTTACGACCTGGGTTGAACGTGGAAGACCACACGTTGGACCGGGGGCCTGTCGGAGGGGTGAGGGACCGCGTGAGATTCGATACGACGAGGGAAGGGACGAGGGAGGACGACCACGACCGGTTCCGGGTAGAAGAGCGACAACGAGCGCTCGTATGCTCATGAGCGACCGTGGGTGGCTTCCGAGGGAACGGAAAGACGGCGGGAGACGGGCTCGATCGAAGTCTCGGAGTTTCTTCAATTCGGGGATTCCCTCGTCATATGCACGTACTGTGAGCCTGCTCGTCGGAGCTCGTTGACACTGGCAATGAACAAGCGACGATGGGCGTAAGAGGGACGCGGGTTTTGGGCGTCGACGTGAACGGAGAGCAAGAAATTCGCGAATCCTCCGGCACGTACTCCAGTTGCTGAAGAAACCCATTTTCTTGATGGGCGTGCGTTCTAAGTGGCTTGCAATGTATGCTTCGTGATACCACTGGGGCATGAGGTAGAGACAGAGTTTTTTGTGACGACTGTATCTCTGCCACCAAGGTATCTCTGCAAGGGAGCATAGGCAGCGCACCTGGGTCGGACGCCGGGTCGGCCTATTTAGATGGGAAAGTCTACATAGCCTTACGCGGAATAGGTCTCAATGTATGTTCATCCGGTCGGACGACCTACCGACCGACCTGCTCCTGCTCCTCTGCCGCGTACTCGAGGACCAGGCGGCGGCCGTACAGGTGCGTCCCGCTGATGCTCGAGATGGCCGTTTTGGCCTCTGCGGCGGACGCGAAATCCACGAACGCAAAGCCTCTATGTGTGCCGTCGAACTTCTTGGGCAGGCGGCAGCTCTTGACCTCGCCGAGCGCCGTGAACAGGTTGAGGACGTCCTGGCGGGTGGCCTCGAATGCCAAGTTCTTCACGGAGATCTTCGTGTTCTGCTTCTTGGCGCCGTTCTGAGGCGTCTTGTCGTTGTTCTTGGCAGCTCCTCGAGCGCCGGCGGCGGCAATCTGCAGGACGAGGTTGTGGCCGTCGAGGGCGCTTCCCTGCATCTTCTTGATGACGTCCTTGGCGACGGACTCGGACGAGCATTCGACGAACCCAAATCCGGCAGAGACCATTTTGTTGTCCTTCTTGCGCGTGGAGATCTTGGCGCTGCGGAGCTCGCCGCCGCACGCCTCGACGGCGGCCCGGAAGTGCTTCTCAAAGTCGGCCTTCTTGGTCTTGAAGGCAAGGTTCTTGACAAAGACGGTGGAGGAGGCGGCTTCGTCCGCGTCTTCCGTCGTGATGAGAACGAGCGGGTCTGCCGCGCTTGCGGCGTTTTTCGTCTTCGCCTTCGTCTCCGTCTGTCGCTTGTCGTCGTCGGCGGCCTTCTTCCTACCGCCGCCTCCCTCGAAGATGTCCCTGGGGGCCCATTCGAGGTAGATCGGCACGCTGCGATACCGCTTGAAGGCGAGCGTCTTGAAGGCTTTGGATGCGTCCTGGTTGTTGCCGTACTCGACGACTGCCATCGTGTGGGAGGGCGGCAGGATCCAGCGCAGGATGGGCCCGGCGTTGGCGAAGAGTCCCTTGAGTTCCTCCTCGTCCAGAGCGAAGGGGAGGTTCTTGACGATGAGCACGGCGTCGCTGCGCTTCACGGAGCCGCCGTCTTTCTTCTTCGTCTTGGTCTTCTTGCCGCCGGCCTCTGCTGCTGCCACCTCCAGGGACCCGATGTTGATTCCCTGCTCCTCCAGGTACTCTTTGGTCATGTTTATGACCTTGACTTCGCCCAAAGCCAGGCGCACGGCCATGTCAGAAGCCGACGGGTCCAGAAGGTCGGCCTTCGACATGCTGTACATGTCGGCCACGGCGTCCGCGACGGTGTCTGCCCGCATGAAGAGAGAGTTCCACGCCACCTTGTTGCTCTTCGCCTCGCCCTTGAGTTTCGCATCCTTCTCTTTCTTGAAGGAGGACCCGGCGTCGTCCCCGCCGGCGTTCGCCGCCGTCGCGTCGTCCTCGTCGGCTTGCCTCGACGCGGCCAGCTTGCCGGGCAGGATGTGCAGCAGCCTGCCCATGAAGATGGATCCGTCCAGCTCCTGAAAGGCCTTGACAGCATCCTCCGGCATTTCATAGGTGACGAGGGCGTATCCCTTGCTCTTTCGGGTGGTCTTGTCCGTGATGATGTGAACCTCGTCCAGGTCGCCCGCGGCACTGGGCTCCAAAAACTCCCGGATGTCGTCCTCGTTCGCAGAGTACGGCAAGTTCCGCAGAAAAAGACGGGAAGACTTTGCGATGATCGACAGCGGATCGTCATCCTCAACAAGATCCTGATCGAACCGCGACGTTTTCTGTCGGTCGTCCCCGAGAGCATCTGCCCCGTCGTCATCATCCTCGTCATCATCCGCAACCGCATTCACACCCCGATCCTCTTCTCGCGCCTCATCCTCGTCGTCCTGATCTTTCTGATCTTCCTGATCGCCCCCGCCGTCGTCATCATCCTCGTCATCATCCGAAAACGTGCCCGTCATGCGCGCCTTCATGTACTCCAAGTCGCTAACTCCTGTATCAGCTACCACTGCGTCCTTTTCCTTTTCGTTTTCCTTCTCCATCTCTTCCGCCTCCTCCTTCTCCTCGACCACCATGTCCTCGTACTCCCCATCAGACGCCTCCTCGGCAACAGCAGCCGGGCCAGTCCCCGCCCCCATCCCCATCCCCGCTTCGGCACCTCCGCCCACTGCCGCACCCGCACGATCCTCCTTACCCATACCCATCTCATCATCGTTCGCCCAGACCGCCTTCTTGTGCCGCGGCTGCATCAACGCCAGGAACTCTTGCAACTTGGGATCATGCGCCCCTGCTCCCTTCTCCGATGCCCCCTGTTTTCGCTTCTTCGCCTCTGTCTGCGCGATCCCCTTCTCACCCAAACCTCCATCTTCCCTCTCCCTCTCCCTTTCCTGCTCCCTGGACTTCCGCACCAGCTCTTTGTTCCGACTCGTCCCGTCCGTGTACTTGCTCCACGCACCTCGTCGCCCTTCCTCGCTGCCGACCCGCTGCGCGAATTCCACCTCCAGACGACTCGCGTCCATATACGTCCTGTTATAGTACCGCTGCGCCGCCTCGGCATCCTTCACAGACGCAAACCCGACAAAGCCAAAGAGCCGAGACGCGCCGTCCCGCGTGCGCATCACCTTCACGTCCGTGACCTGCCCGTGCGTGGAGAAGTGATCCCGAACCCGTTTCTCGTCCGCGTACTTCGGAATCCCCTTGACGATCAGGCGAGACGTGGGGGTGAGCGCTGGCGGGGCGTCGTGTTGGCGATGCCCGTGCTCGGACTGCCCGTGCAGGAAGCGCTCCGACTGCGGAGGGAGCGGCGCGCGAGCGCCATGCTTCCTTTGTTGCTCGGCGTCGCTTCCTCCTGTCGCTCCACGCTGTTCCTCCATGCGAGTACGGGCTCGCTGTCTGTCGACGTCTGCCATATATGACTAGAAACGAAAAAAATTCGTCTCTCTCTCACGCGTTCGTCTCTCGTCTATTCGAGTCGCTTGGAGCTCGTAGGCCCTTGGCATACATCGGTGCATCCACCATGGGAAAGGCGAAGAAGACGAGAAAGTTTGCCGAGGTCAAGCGGTACGTACGACCTGCATGGCCCGATGACCGACCGACCGACCGACCGACCTCGTCGTCGTCGTCGTCGTCGTCGTCGTCGTCGTCGTCGTTGCTCGCCCCGACGACGATTCACGCTTCACGCCTCACGCCTCACGCCTCACGCCTCACGTCTTCTCCCCCTCGAATCTCCTGGCACCCACAGGCTGCTCAACCCGAAGGACCTGAAGAAACAGGCGGTTCGTACTGGACAAAGGGTGCCATGACGCCGCCACAGACGGCCGCTCACCGACGACGATTTCGCTCGACTATTTCGTTCCTCAGGCCCCTTCCGGGAAGCAGTCAAAGAAAGACGACGTCAAGCACGTTGAAAAAGCGTCTTCGGCCCTTTTCTTCAAATACAACACGCAGCTGGGCCCCCCGTACCGCGTGCTCATCGACACCAACTTTATAAACTTCAGCATCCGAAACAAGATCGACCTGATCAAGGGGATGATGGACTGTCTATACGCCGAATGCACGGTATGCGTTGAATCCGTCGACGAAACCTCGAGGTGGGTACCCACCCCCTGCGAACGCCTCCTTCTCACCGCCCTCCTCCCTCCTCCCTCCCCCTCCCCCTCCTTCTATTCTTCGCAGGCGTGCATCACGGACTGCGTGATGGCCGAGCTCGAAAAGTTGGGCCACAAGTACCGCGTGGCGTTGAAGATCGCCAAGGACCCGAGGATCGAGCGGCTACCCTGCTCGCACAAGGGAACCTACGCGGACGACTGCATCTGCGAGCGGGTGAAACAGCACCGATGTTACATCGCGGCCACCTGCGATAAAGACCTCAGACGGCGCATCCGGAAGATACCCGGCGTGCCCATCATGTACATCGCCAGTCACAAGTACACGATCGAACGGCTACCAGAGGCGACAATCAGCCTCAAGCGCTAGGCAGCGGCAAGCGTTTCTTTTTTCCTGCCACATTCGTTACTTCCGTTGCAACAAACAAGACGACCTTTCGGTGTTCGGTATTCAGTATTCAGTATTCTATCGCCCCCGCACCCTGTTCCACCCCAAACCCAGCACGCTCACCACGCCAGCCACCAAATACACCCCGACCGCTTGCCACAGCGCCGAGACCACCACCTCCTTCTGCTCCTGGTACGGCATCGGCCCCCGACCCTCCTCGCCTTCTAGGTTGTACCACTCCCCCACGTACGGGTAGTTCGACTTGATCAGTATCGCCAAGAGCGAAAGGAAAAACACGCCTGGCGAACGAACAGAGCGCAGTGAGCGGGTCGAAGCGAGTCGGCGAGTCGGCGAGTCGGGGCGCGCGAGCGCACGTCGGTCGAGGGCAGCATCCCGTACCGAAGCCACTGAACCCTGCCAGCGCAATGAACGTCCCCGACGACACCATGGAGGTCGACTGAAGGAGAGAAGCGTTTCTGCCGTGGATCGGTTCGTCCCGTCTCCTCTCTCTGTTCTTCTGCTCGCGCTGCCTCGGAGCCCTGTGCGCGCACCGCGTATCCCTCCTACCGTCTACCGTCTACCGTCTACCGTCTATCTCCTGTCGCCTGTGTTCGTGCGGCCGAGCTGCGTCGTCGTCGAACACGCGCTCCGAGCTCAAAGAAAATGAAAGCTCGCTGTAGAGCGAATTCGTAGTCAGTCGGTCAGTCGGTCAGTCGGTCAGTCGGTCAGTCGGTCAGTCGGTCAGTCGGTCAGTCGGTCAGTATGACGTCCTTATCATCCGTGTCTCGCGGTCCCGCGCTCGTTGGCGGGACGTCGAGCCCAGTTCTTTCGAGTTCGAGGAGGGGCATGCGGAAATTCCTTCCGGAGTCTACGAGTTCGGTGGCGTCTGCCGGCGTCTACACCCAGCATCGTGCGTCTGGGTGTAGTACGAATGTCGGGAGTGTGGCGCGTGTGACTGGAGGGGCTGGCGGGCTTCAGGCGCTGGTGAGAAATAGGCGAATGGGTGCCGGCCGCGCAGCGACCTCTGCTTCGAGGCGCGTGGCTCGGATGTGCGGGATCATCGGGGTGTTTAAACACGGGGGGCATGCGAATGTGGAAATCTATGAGGGACTGTTGATGCTGCAGCATCGCGGGCAGGACAGTGCGGGCATGGTGACGACGGACGGTACGTTGCAGGCTGCCGTCTGCCGTCTGCCGTCTGCCGTGCACCCGGTCAAGACGGTCAAGACGGTCGACCCGGCTTGCTGCTCGCTCACTCGCTCACTCGCTCACTCGCTCACTCGCTGGGTGTCGCTCGACGTTGTAGGCTATAAGTTTCACGAGCACAAGGCGAATGGTCTCGTGAAGGACGTTTTCGACAACCAGGAGCTGCTGAATACCCTCGAGGGGTCGGTGGGGATGGGTCACGTCCGGTACCCGACGGCCGGGACGGCGTCTGCGAGCGAGGCGCAGCCGTTTTTCGTCAACTCGCCGCTGGGAATCTACCTGATTCATAACGGCAACCTCACGAATGCCGACGAGCTCCGGGAGATGCTCAACGCGTCGACGAGTTTCTTCAACCGGCACCTGCGTACCGGCTCTGACTCCGAGGTGCTCCTCAATATCCTCGCGGACGAGATTCACAGGGCGCATCAGAAGTGTCTCTTGGACCGCGGGTGTGACCCGAACAGGAAGAAGATGGATATGGTGTTTGATGCCGGCGAGAATACGATGAAGCTGCTGGAGGGGGCCTACTCGTGCATCTGTCTGGTCAACGGGGTGGGGATGGTGGCGTTCCGGGATCCGCATGGGATCCGTCCGTTGGTTCTTGGGCGTCGGACTGGGCCCAACGGGGAGGAGGAGTACTGCGTGTCGTCGGAGGACTGTGCGTTTGGGCCGATCGGGTTTGAGCGGGTGAGGGACGTTCGGCCGGGGGAGATGGTCGTCATCACGGAGGACGGCAAGCTGGTGAGCAAGCAGGTGCACGAGCCCAAGGAGTTGTCTCCGTGCGTGTTCGAGTACATCTACCTGGCCAGGCCGGACAGCATCCTGAACGATATTTCGGTGTACGACTTCCAGCTGGGGCTGGGGACGAGGCTGGCGAAGAAGATCAAGGAGACGGGGTGGGACATCGATCTGGTCTGCCCCGTGCCGGACGGATCGAGGCCGTCGGCCATTCAGATCTCGGCGGAGATGGGTCTGCCCTACAGGGAGGGTCTCGTGAAGAATCGGTACGTGGGGCGGACGTTCATCATGGCCAACCAGGCGCTGCGGGAGATGAGCGTGAGGCGGAAGTTGAACGCGATGCCTGCCGTGTTTGAGGGGAAGAACGTGCTGTTGGTGGACGATAGCATCGTTCGCGGGACGACGATGAACCAGATTGTCAAGATGGTGCGGAACGCGGGGGCGGCGAAAGTCTACTTGGCGTCTGCGTCACCGCCGGTCCGTCATCCCAACGTGTACGGGGTGGATATGCCGAGCAGGAAGGAGTTTGTGGCCAACGGGTTGAGCGAGGACGAGATTTGCGAGGTGCTGGGCGCGGACGGGCTGCTGTACCAGACGGTCGAGGACCTGATTGCCGTCGGCATGGAGCTCAACGCCGACATCAAGCGCTTCGAGGCGAGCTGCTTCAACAACTGTTACGTGGCCGGGAACATCGACGAGGCGTACATCGCGGCGCTCGAGGGCAAAGGGAGGGGGTCCAGGCCGCACGAGACGTCCAAGAAGGAGCGGCCGATCGAGGTGTGAGAACAGTATGATGTCTTGGATTAAGTTTGAATTTTCCAGCTTCCAGCTTCCAGCTTTCGAGACAACGGTTCGAGACAAAACTGACTAGAACCGAAACCAGCCGCCGGTCCGGGCGTTGCCGTCGAGGTTGTCGCCCCCGAGCCGCCGCACGCCGCGGTTGAAAATGCTGTAGGCCGACCACTCGCCCTCCCGCCGTTCTGCCGTGGACAAATTTGTCAGCATCACATAAAACAGCGTCCCCAGCAGGTAGGGCGGCCCCAGCTCGTACCGGCTGGCCGCCTTGCACCCGGCGATCCACAGAAAAAAGACACCGACGTGCTTGGCTCGCACGTGCGTCGCCGGCGCAATCACCCACTCGGGCACCTTGCACGTGTTCAACAGAAAGTGGCGTATCCGGGGCGGTACGAGCGACTGATTCAGCCTGAACAGCTGTTCGACCTCCCGCTCCACTCGCTGCACGTCGTCGTCGTCTTCCTCGTCGTCGTCGGTGCTCTTCACCAGCCGCGGCCTGACGAAGCACACCAGCGTCGCGGTCTCGCCTGTCGATGTAGACAGGTCATCGGCGACGCGCGCCTTCTCGAGGCGCTTGCCCTGAAGGGTCAGCGTGACTCGCTCCAGGTATTCCGCGGAGTCGTCCGGAAGCGAGATACCCAGGATTCTACATGCCGTCCGTTTTAGGTGTCCTAGCTCCGTGTCCGCGTGAATAGAGACCACAGCCTCCTTCCCGGCGAGCGGATCGACCACTCGGACTTCCATTACACGTTTATTTTTTGATTGAATCAGCCGGTTGTGGCCAGCCCGAGCCCCACCACGAGCGCCTCCCCGGTGATCACGATGCCCCGCTTGATCTCGTCCATCGTGATCTCCCGCCCCAGCGGCAGCGTGTACGACCTCTCGATCCTGGCCAGCTCGGCGCTCGACTCGCACAGCGCCTTGACCGACCAGTACTGCAGCGCCTCGAGCTCGTACTCAACGAGTGGAAAGTTCGTTTTGGCCGACCTGGCGCGACGACGAGACGACGAGACGACGAGACGACGAGAGTGAGTGAGAGAGTGAGGTAATCCGCCAGCGCACCCCGATACCCGAAATCCAATAGCCAATACCCACCGTCCCTTTTCGATCACCAGCGCCCGATCGTACTGCCGCGCCGCGTCCTCTTCCGTATCGAACACCCCAAAACTGACGTTCTTCCTGCCCCTGAAGCTCCCAATCCGCGCCTCCCATCGCCCCGTCTGGCCCGAAACGCCCCGGTACTTGGACCTTCCCCGGCTGAAGGCCGTGCTCCGCCGCCGGATGTGCGCGACCACCTCCTCCTCGCTGAAACTGGCCATCTCCGACAGCTGCGCCAGGTACTCGCTCGCATCAAAGTTGGTCACCGCTTTGTCCCCCTTGCACGCCAGAGCTGCCACGTCGTACGCCCGCGCCGCCTCCTCCTGCACGTCGAACCCGCCCAAGTAGAGCTGCTTGCCGTTCAACCACAGACTCGCCTCCCAGCGCTGCGTGAGCCGGTGGCGAGACACCCCGCGGAATGTCTTCGCCGCGTTCGCCTGTTGCCCTTGTTGATCGTGTTCAGAAGCTGCAGGCGACGAAGACGACCCCACATGCTTTGTCACCTGGGTCACGTTGACACGAAGCTTGCCACTCGCCTTGGATGCCGACGACCTGTCCCGCTTCTTGGCGGGCGCTCTCGCCCGTTCCCGCGGCGGATCGCTGTTCATAAAGCTCGCGTCTACCATGGCCCAGATGTCCTCCGGAATGTCCAACGTCGAGAGCGAGCGAGGGTTGGGGTGGGGCGCGCCGCCACCGGCCCACGAGGTCGACGGGAAGGGCAGGTTCAAGTCGAGCACCGACAGCGCGTGGTTCGACTGCGTGAGGAGAAGCCCATCCGGACTGCTAATATGTCTGCCATCCAGTCCTCCACCGAGTCCGCCGACCCCTCCGCCGCCCATCACCCCACCCTCCAGTCCGCCGACCCCAAAATCGAGGCCTTCGACGAGGCTCTCCAGGCTCTCGAGGCTGTCCAGCTCCAGGTCCCACACCGAGTCGTCCATGGTGTCAACGGCCTCGATCACCGAGTCGAGGTTGAACAGGGTCGCGTCGTCCAAGAGGAACGAGTCGTCGAGGTCTACGAAGGTCGGAACCGCCGGCGGCGCCTCGGGCGGCGACCCCCTAGGTTCACACAACGGTGACGGTTTCATTCGCGACGAGAGAAGGCTATCCGCGGGGGGACCATCGAATGACGAAAGAAGATCACGGGAGAACCGGCGAGACTTGATGGCGGAAGAACTCCTTACGTTATGAATACCGACCGAGGTGGCTGCCGACGACCGAGGCCCCTCCTCCTCGTCTTCACAACCACAACGAACGGCTCGAGTTGATGAGTCAGACGTGAAGTTTTCTCCCAGACTGCCGGCTTCCCTTCCGCCATTCTTGCCTTTCATCCATCCAATCACCACACATCCATCCAATCGTACGCAGCGGGTACGTCGTCGTTGTTGGGGCCGGGACGCCGTGTTCGATCGCGAATTCGAACGATTGAAATCAGGAAGGAAACTCCGGACCTGTTTCTCCCGTCGGCCGTCGTCTCCTTTACATGCCCAAGCTCAGCAAATACATCGGTTCGAGCGCCGAGACGCGCCCGGAGGGGGAGGAGGTGGGCCTGATATACCGCGAGGACGTCGCACCGAACGACGTCCTCAGCGGACCATCGGCTGCGACGCAGCTCTCCTCCAGCGGCAGCCGTCCCCACCCCGATCCCCGTCCTGTAGAATCCAGAGACAGGCTTCAGACGTCGTGGGAGCGTCGGGCGCAGGCGTACGGGCCGAGGCAGTACCGCCAGCCCGACGGGTCTGTGTCCGTCTCGCGCCCTCCGCGCAATCCATATGCGGTGGCGTCGAGGGCGAGCTGGAGGGAGCTCGTGCGGTACTGTCGGCGAGAGACGACGACGTCACCGGCGATGCTGGCGGTGCAGCAGTCGCGGTATGGCGATGGCGGTGGGAGCTACGCCGAGCATGTGGCGTATCTAAAGACGCTGGGAGGCATGTCGTCGGAGGTCGATGAAGACGGCGGGCTGGTCGGGTATGACGAGGCGCGGACGAGGCCGCTGGACGACGAGGAGCACGCGTTCAGGAGTTATTACAGGGCGGAGAGCGCAGCGGTGTTTGAAAAGCACGGTCGTCGGGTCGGGTGATGCAGTGACCAACACGCACCGGTTGGTATTCTTATGTCGTTGAACTTTTATTCTCTCCTGACATCCCAGCCGCCACCGCCGCGCATGCTCAGCGGAAGCTTGCTGACGTCAATCGACGGCGCTGGCGTCACCCGCGCGACCTTGACCTTCGGTGGTGGCATCTCGATGGCGTCATCCCTCGACCGCCGTTTCGCGTCCTCGTTCGTCACGTCCTCGTTCGTCGCGTCCTCGTTCGTCGCGTCCTCGTTCGTCGCGTCCTCGTTCGTCGCGTCCTCGTTCGTCGCATCTGCATTCGCAGCCACACCAATCGTGGCCACAGCACGCGCAGCCACACCGAGTCCAGCCACCCCCGCCGACCCCGCCATCGGCTGCTCGGCAGCCACCTCCTTGGGTATAGGCTCCACATCGACAGCCTCGTTCGCAGTCCCCGCCTCCATCTTCCCCACAGCCGTCGCTTCCCGACCGTCTGTACGACCAGCAGCGACCACCACAACCTCCTTCTGGACATTCATCACGTCCAGCGGCTCGTCGCGCCAAGGCAACGAGCAATCCTTCGACCAGTGACCTGACGAACGATCAAAGCGTGTGTGTGTGTGTG
>Ga0181584_10000904_pt1 | contig 21986 bp, 22 predicted proteins | sample 071ome_30_FD_132462 | JGI IMG/M metagenome (GOLD analysis project Ga0181584, IMG submission 132462) | Coastal salt marsh microbial communities from the Groves Creek Marsh, Skidaway Island, Georgia - 071406AT metaG (megahit assembly) | ecosystem: Environmental > Aquatic > Marine > Intertidal... | reverse complement strand
CAGAATTCGGGGCCGGTGCGCTCGCAGTAGATATCGATATAGCCATCTTTCATGCGACGACAGCCTAACGGGCTGGCCGTATCGATCAACGGGCTTTGAGGCGACTATTTAACGCTATCTAAACGGAGAAAATATAGGCTCGGGCACAACTTTCATTTGCTGATTCGCGTTCAAGGATGCCCTGAATGAGCGGAGCCACCGCCTCTGACGGAAACCGATCGAAACTGACCGTGCCGCTCGATTTCCTGTCGGAGATCGCAAACGCGGACAGTCTTGGTGCGCTCTACGATTCCATCGCCAAATGGATGCCCGATATATTTCCCGCGGACCGCATCAGTATCGCGCTTCCGAAAGACGAAAAATTCCTCGCGGTCGCGGCGGTTCGGGGCGACCGTATCCGATACGACGTCGCGCCGATTCCCATCGACGGATCGAAGCTGGGCGACTGCTACGTTTCCCGCAATCCCATTGTCGTCAACGATTCGGATCTTCCCGGAGAACAATATGCCCGGACGGCGACGCCAGGGCAGGACAGATACCGGTCCACGGCCATCCTGCCGCTGGTGGTCGGGGACAGATGCCTCGGCACACTGAACCTGGGCTGCGTGGCAGCGAACTCGTTCCCGAAGGAAACCGTTGTCGATCTGGGCAGGATCGCCACCTGGATCGCGCTGCAACTGAACCGGTTTGAAACCCACGAACGGCTGAAAACGTCTGAAGCACGTTTCAACGCGCTGATTGAAAACGCCCAGGCGATGATTTTTGCGAAGGCTCCCGACGGAACCATGCTGATCGCGAACCGGAAATATTGCGAAACCCATGGTCTTCAACCGGATGACGTCATCGGAAGACGGGATGCGGAAATCTTCGGCGACGCGCAAGCCAAACAATGGCAGCAGGACGAAAACCGGATCCTGCGGTCCGGATCTGGAAAGACCGTGGAAGAAGAGCTTGTGCATGCGGACGGCGTCACGCGCACCCACATGACACAGAAATTCGCGGCTTTCGATCCCGGACGCGGCGAACATATAATCTGCGCGATTTCCACCGATATCAGCGACCGCAAGGAGGTAGAGGCGGCGCTGGCGGAAAGCGAAAGCCGGGCACGGGCGTTTTTCGACAATTCGCCGTCCCTGATGTTCATGAAAGACCGGAATCACCGCATCAGCTTCGCCAACCGGGGTTTTCTCGAGTTTTACAAGACAACGGAAGAGCAGGTGCTCGGCCGGCAATCCGCCGCCTATGTCCCGCCCGACGTACTGGAACGTTTCGAGGCCGAAGACCGGAACATCATCGAGAACGGCGTCGTGTCGCAGACAGAGCTGCAATTTCCCGATGCCGAAGGAAACATGCACGACTTCCTTACGATCAAATTTCCCGTAAACGGTGCCGACGGAAATCCGGTCGGTCTCGGCGGCATCAATATCGAGACGACCGAGCTGCGCAGTCGCGAGCGGGAGCTGGAAATCGCCAGGGACGAAGCCGAGCTGGCCGCCCTCAATTTCGAACAGGCGGCGGACAAAGCACGCGCCGCCGATCGGGCAAAAACGGATTTCCTGGCATCGATGAGCCACGAGCTGCGCACACCGTTGAACGGCATTCTGGGGATGACCCACCTTCTCGCGATGGAAGATCTGACCGCGGAACAGCAAAACAAGGTCGATACCATCCAGGAATCGGGGGACGCGTTGCTGATACTGCTGAACGATATCCTCGATCTTTCGAAGGTCGAAGCGGGCGAGCTGGAGGTCGAGATACGCGAATTCCGGCTGCAGGATCTTGTCGCTTCGATCGAAGCACTCTGGGAGCCCCAGGCACAGTCGAAACAGCTTGGCTGGCGTTGCGACGTCGATCTTTCGGTCGCGCCGGTCCTGATCGGCGACGATGCGAAGCTGCGCCAGATCGTTTTCAATCTGGTGTCCAACTCGCTGAAGTTCACAGATGACGGCGAAATCGGATTGCGGGTCACCCAGTCGGAAAGCCCGGACGGCAGAGTGATGAACCGGTTCGAGGTTTCGGATACGGGTCCCGGCATACCGCACGAACACCAAAGTCGGCTGTTCGACAAATTCACCCAGGCGGACAGCACGATTTCACGACGCTACGGCGGCACCGGTCTCGGTCTCGCGATCTGCAAATCGCTGATCGAGCTTATGGGCGGCGAAATCGGATACGACACCGCGCCGCGAGAAGGCACGATATTCTGGATCACGCTTGCCTGTGAGCCGGGCACGGATAGCGCTCTGCCCGCACCCGACGCGCCGGACGCGCCGGACGCGCCCGAGACCCCGGCAAAGGCGGTCCCGGACCAGCCCCTGACGATTCTTGTCGCCGAAGACAACAGCGTGAATCAGCAGATCATTCGGCTGATGCTGGAAAAAACGGGGCATCGCTGTGACATGGCCGAAAACGGTGCGCAGGCCGTCGAAGCGGTTCGCCGGCAGGATTACGATCTGGTCCTTATGGATATCCAGATGCCCGAGATGGACGGTATCGCCGCCACCTCGGCAATCCGGAGCCTGGGCGGCAAGCGGGCGAAAACTCCGATCGTCGCCCTCACGGCCAACGCCATGAAGGGCGACCGGGAACTATATCTGTCCGCGGGCATGAACGATTACGTCGCCAAGCCGATCGACCCCTCCGCCCTGGGGGCCGCGTTGAGCCGGCAGACCGGGTCCGGCGGAAAGATCGACGCCTTCGGTGATCGGGGCATCGTATCGTCGTTGGCGCCGGTGGAGCCCGTCCCGTCTTTGGCGCTGGAAATAGACGCGCTGTTCGACGGTCTCGACTTCGCGGATAAATAGCGCCGGCCTGAAGCGCCGGTTGACGGGGCCGGCACAGTTCCGCGACGATGCGTCATGGGACGAATCTCTCTGGATACGCTGATCGGACCGGTATCGGTCGAAGAACGCGGCGGAAACATCGTTTCCGTGGGATGGCAACATGTCGAGCCGGAAAATTCGGATTCTCCGGTCCTGAAACAGGCAGTCTGTCAGCTCAACGCCTACTTCGCCCGCGAATTGACCGAATTCGACCTGCCGCTGGCGCCGGCAGGAACCTCTTTTCAACAGCGCGTTTGGTCCACGATGTGCGAAATTCCACACGGAGATACCTGGACCTACGGCGAACTCGCCGCGCGCGCCGGGACAGCGCCGCGCGCCGTCGGCGGTGCCTGCGGTGCGAATCCCATTCCGATCATCATTCCCTGTCATCGCGTTTTGTCCACCGGCGGCAGCGGCGGTTATTCGGGACGCGGCGGGCTAAAGACCAAATCCGCCCTTCTGGACATCGAAAATCGCAAAGCACGTTTGCTCTAAACGCAAGCCAAACCGGTTTTCCAACGGTGACTTTTGCGCCATCCGGCGCTAATATGCCTGTAATAAGAAGCGGTTACATCCATACGTGTCCGGATGTTTTCATTTACGGGATCGAGGGGACTGGTCTATGCCTGATATTTCCATCAACGCCGCTGACGGCAGCGGTTCCTTTTCCGCGTATTGCGCCATGCCGGCCTCCGGCAGCGGGCCGGGGATCGTGGTCCTGCAGGAAATTTTCGGCGTCAATCAGGTGATGCGCGATCTGTGCGACGGATTTGCCGAGGAAGGCTACATCGCCGTCTCGCCGGATCTGTTCTGGCGCATCGAACCCGGCGTTCAGCTGACCGACAAAAGCCAGGAAGAATGGGACAGGGCGTTCGAACTGATGAACGCCTTCCTGCCCGATTTCGAAAAGGGCGTCGCGGATATCGCGGCGACGATCGGTCACGTCCGCGCCATGGACGGCTGCACCGGCAAAGTGGGCGCCGTGGGTTACTGCCTGGGCGGCAGCCTCGCGTATGCCACGGCCTGTTTCACGGACGCGGATGCCTGTTCGGGATATTATCCCGTCCAGATCGAAGACTCGCTGGATCTCTCCTCCGGCATCAAGAACCCGCTGATCCTGCATATCGCGGAGAAAGACGGGTTCTGCCCGCCGGAATCCCAGGCAAAGATCAAAGAAGCCCTGGATCCGAACGAACACGTCACGGTCTATTCCTATCCCGGCGTTGATCACGCCTTCGCCCGTGTCGGCGGCGACAACTACGATTCAGCCGCGGCCGCCGCCGCCAACGGGCGGACTGCCGAGCTTTTCCGGGGGACACTCGGATAACGGGCGGCCCCGAAGAGAAAGCGCCGATCGTCGAAAACACCGGCGGCACCGTGCCGCCGCCTATACCCGCCGCCGGCGGCGCCCTTCAACGGGCCCGGAACGGCAGCGTCAGAGAAGGAAACGCAGATGCCTAAAGCTATCGTCGTCGAAGAAACCGGGTCGCCCTCGGTCATGAAATGGCGCGATGTCGAAGTCGGACGCCCCGGCAAGGGCGAGGTGACCGTGCGCGCCAAGGCGATCGGCGTGAACTTCATCGATATCTATCAGCGCTCCGGCCTCTACCCGATGCCGCTGCCGTTCACGCCGGGCGGCGAAATGTGCGGCGAAATCGAGGCCGTCGGCACAGGCGTATCGGGTTTCAAGATCGGCGACCGGGTCGCGACCGGCACCGCCGGGTCGGGGTGCTACGCCGAAATCCGCAATATCGATGCCGGCAAGCTGGTGAAGGTGCCGAAGGAAATTCCCAATGACGTCGCCGCCTCGATGATGCTGCAGGGCATGACGGTCCAGTTCCTCATCCGGCAGGTCTACAAGGTCGGCAAGGGCGACACCATCCTGATCCACGCCGCCGCCGGCGGTGTGGGGCTGATCCTCTGCCAGTGGGCCAAGCATCTCGGCGCCACCGTCATCGGCACGGTCGGTTCACCGGGAAAAGCGCGGCTGGCAAAGGCGCATGGCTGCGACTATCCGATCATCTACAGCCGCGAAAATTTCGTCGACCGGGTGCGCAAGATCACCAAGGGCGAGATGTTGCCGGTGGTTTACGACTCCATCGGCAAGGCAACCTGGCCGGCCTCGCTCGACTGCCTGCATAAACGCGGGCTGTTCGTCTCCTTCGGGAACGCGTCGGGGCCGATTCCGGCGATCGATCCGCTGATCCTGATGCAAAAAGGATCGCTGTCGATGACGCGGCCGACCCTGTTCGATTTCGCCGACACGCCGGAACGCATGCGCAAGATGGCGGGCGACGTGATGAAGGTCATCAAGTCCGGCGCGGTCAAGGTAGAGGTGAACCACAAATATTCCCTCCGCGAAGCGGCCCGCGCCCACCGCGACCAGGCGGCCCGCAAAACGACCGGTTCGATCGTTCTGGAACCTTAAATCCCGGGCCGCCGGCGCGGGATCTCCCCGGCAAACAAAAAGGGCGCCTCGACGGGCGCCCTTTTACTATCTGATGGTCCGGAGAACCGGTTACTGGTTCATGGAATCGAAGAACTCGTCGTTCGACTTCGTGCCTTTCAGCTTGTCGAGCAGGAATTCCATCGCATCGACCACGCCCATCGGCGTGAGAATCCGGCGCAGCACCCACATCTTGGCCAGCACGCCCTTGTCGACCAGCAGTTCTTCCTTGCGGGTGCCGGACTTGGTGATGTCCATCGCCGGGAAGGTGCGCTTGTCGGCGAGCTTGCGGTCGAGAATGATTTCCGAGTTACCGGTACCCTTGAACTCTTCGAAGATAACCTCGTCCATGCGCGAGCCGGTATCGATCAGCGCGGTGCCGATAATGGTCATCGAGCCGCCTTCCTCGATATTGCGCGCCGCGCCGAAGAAGCGTTTGGGACGCTGCAGCGCATTGGCGTCGACGCCGCCGGTCAGCACCTTGCCGGACGACGGCACCACGGTGTTGTAGGCGCGCGCCAGGCGCGTGATCGAATCCAGCAGGATAACGACGTCGTGCTTGTGTTCGACCAGGCGCTTGGCCTTTTCGATCACCATTTCCGACACCGTCACGTGGCGCGAAGCGGGTTCGTCGAAGGTCGACGAAATGACCTCGCCGTTGACCGACCGCTGCATGTCTGTGACTTCCTCCGGACGTTCGTCGATCAGCAGAACGATCAGATAGACTTCCGGATGATTGGCGGTGATCGCGGCGGCGATCGACTGCAGCATCATGGTCTTGCCGGTGCGCGGCGGCGCCACGATCAGCCCGCGCTGGCCCTTGCCGAGCGGCGTGATCAGGTCGACGATGCGCGGCGTCATGTCCTTGACGGTCGGATCGTCGCTGCCGAGCATCAGCTTTTCTTCAGGATAGAGCGGCGTCAGATTGTCGAAGTTGATGCGGTGACGAACCGCGTCGGGGTCGTCGAAATTGATCTGACCGACTTTCAGCAGCGCGAAATACCGTTCGCCGTCCTTGGGCGCGCGGATCTCGCCTTCGACGGTATCGCCGGTGCGCAGCGCAAAGCGGCGGATCTGGCTGGGCGACACGTAAATATCGTCCGGGCCCGGCAGATAGTTCGCTTCGGGCGACCGCAGAAAGCCGAAGCCGTCCTGCAGAATTTCGATCACGCCGTCGCCGAAAATCGGCACGTCGTTCTCGGCCAGCTGTTTCAGGATTGCGAACATGATGTCCTGCTTTCGCAGCGTGGAGGCGTTTTCGATCTCCAGCTCTTCCGCATAGGACAACAGGTCGGCGGGGGTTTTTTGCTTTAGTTCCTTGAGATTCATGCTTTCGGACCAAGGATATGAGAATGGAGGCACTGAGTGCCGGGAAGGAATTTTCGGAAGCGGCAAGACAGCCGAATGACGGATGCCTCAAACACGGGTAGAACGTTTTTTGTTTTGTGTTTTCTGGATTTTACCGTGGGTAACCGGCAGACCGCCGTCCCGAATAACGCTTAGATAGTTAATAAATAGCAAACATCAAGTCAAATTATGATTCGATGACAGCGGACCGGGCGACGGCGGTTTCGAAATTACCGTGAGCCGAAGATGCCCGGCTTCTATACTCCCCGGTTCAGGATACCGACCCAACCCCGAAAGGCTTCACGTACATGACCCTTCAAACCACCGCCGAACACCGTCATCACGGCGGTACGCTGGGCTATTACCGCCATCGATCGGCCGCCTGCGGCTGCGATATGAATTTCTCGGTCTTCGTGCCGCCACAGGCCGCCGACGGGCCGGTGCCGGCTGTGTACTGGCTGTCGGGCCTCACCTGCACGGAAGACAATTTCACCACCAAGGCGGGCGCCTACGGCGTCGCGGCGGAACTCGGTCTCATGGTCGTCGCGCCGGATACCAGCCCGCGCGGCGACGACGTGCCGGATGATGACGCCTACGATCTCGGCAAGGGGGCCGGTTTCTATCTCAACGCGACGAACGCGCCCTGGGACACGCATTTCCATATGTACGACTATGTCACCACAGAACTGGTGCGGGCGATCGACGCAAATTTCCGGGCCGATCCGGACAAGCGGTCGATCATGGGTCATTCTATGGGCGGGCACGGGGCGCTGACGATCTGGCTGAAGAATCCGGAACTGTTCGTTTCCGCCTCGGCCGTGGCGCCGATCTGCGCGCCGATGCAGTGTCCCTGGGGCGAGAAAGCTTTTACCGCCTATCTCGGCGACGACCGGTCGGCCTGGGCGGATTACGACGCCACCGGTCTGATGAGGTCACGCGGCGACGGCAGCGCCCGCGCGGCGATACTCGTCGACCAGGGCCTCGCCGATCCGTTCCTGGAAGACCAGCTTCATCCGCATCTTCTGGAAGAAGCCTGTGCCGATGTCGGTCAGAAAGTCACAATCCGCCACCAAGACGGATACGACCACAGCTATTTCTTCATCGCCACAGTGATCGGCGATCACCTGCGGCACCATGCGGAAATTCTGTCTTCGCGCTAAAACGGCTTCACCACCGCCATGATGACGATCACGATCAACGGGATCGTCGGCGCTTCGTTCCACATGCGGTAGAATTTCGCCGGGCGTACGTTCCGGTCAGCCTTGAAATCCCGGCGCCAGCGGGCAAACAGGCCGTGGATGGTCACCATCGCGACGATCATGGCGAGCTTCACCCAGATCCAGCCCATCGACCAGTCGATCATGCCGGGCGTCGCCAGCATCAACCCGCCGAAAATAAACGCGGAAATCATCGACGGATTGACGATCGCACGGAGCAGGCGGCGTTCCATGATCTTGAACGTTTCCGACTGGACAGATCCGGTCTCGGCGTCCGCGTGGTAGACGTAAAGGCGCGGCAGATACAGCATCCCGGCCATCCAGGCGATCACGCTGATGATGTGGAGCGCCTTGAACCAGAGATAATACTCGGCCATGTCAGGCGGCTTCCCGCCGGCATGGACAGTCACGATATCCGGCATCGCATATATTGCCGCCGGCGACCGTGCCTGTTTCCGGCGCGGATTTCACCAGTTCGGCCAATGCGCCGATAAACGATTGTGCGGCGTTGACCGTCGGCGCGCGCACATATTCCGGTACCCCGGCCTCCCGCGCCAGCCCGGCATATTCGATATCGAGTTCTACCAGCGTTTCGGAATGTTCGCTGACAAATGCCACCGGCACGACCACCAATGCCCGCTTTTCGCCGCCGGCCCGCTTGATCTCGTCCTCGGTATAGGGCTGAAGCCATTCCAGCGGTCCGACGCGGCTCTGATAGCAGACGACGTGATCGACATCCCTGGTCGTTATCCGGGCAAGCACGGCAGCGGACGTGCGGACGACCTGATGCGCATAGGGATCGCCCCCCTCGACGATTTTTTTCGGCAGGCCGTGGGCCGAAAAAAGAACGCGAAACGGGATATCTCGGGAAAGCTTCGCAATCGCCGCATCCGTCGCATCGGCGACGGCGCTGACGAAGCCGTCCGCTTCCGGCCAGCAACAGATCTCCGAAGTCGGCGCCGACAGCCCGGCCGCCCGGGCAGCTGGATACCAGATACGGGTAAAACTCTCGGTGGTCGTGGTGGAATACTGCGGATAAAGCGGCAGCAGAACGACGCGATCCGGGTTCCATTCCGCGACGTCTCGGGCCACGGCATCGGCGAACGGATGCCAGTACCGCATCGCGACGAAGACGCGATATTCGTCGCCGAGCGCAGCCTGAAGCGCAACCGCCTGCTTTTCGGTTTCCGGCAGGATCGGCGACCGGCCGCCAATTTCCGCGTAAATTTCCTTTGCCACGGGCGCACGCCGCCAGGATATCAGCCAGGACAGAAACCATCTGACCGGCGCCGGCACACGCAGGATCATCGGATCCGAAAACAGGTTCTTCAGAAACGGGCGAACGGCCTCGGGGCTATCCGGTCCGCCGAGATTGTAGATAACGACGGCGGTCCGGCTCATCCACGAACCGCCTTTATCAGGCGCTCGACATGCTCTGTCGGCGTCGGCGGCAGGATCCCGTGTCCCAGGTTGAAGATATGCGGCCCGCCGGACAGAGCTTCGACGATTTCGCGGGCACGGCGTTCAAGCTCGTTTCCGACGGACAGCAACAAGATGGGATCGAAATTTCCCTGAACCGTCGCATGGGGCTGCAGTTCCCTGGCCGCCCATGCCGGATCGGTCGCATAGTCGATGCCGACACCGTCGATTTCCGGCATACGGGCAAGCTCGGGCAAATAAAGCGCCGCGCCGCGCGGAAACGCGATGACGGGAATATCGGGATAAACGTCCTTTACCCGGCGGGCTATTTCGCAGATCGGCCCCGCGCTGAAGCGGTCGAACGCGTGTTTCGGCAATACGCCGGCCCAGGTATCGAACAACTGCAACGCTCCTGCGCCTGCCTCCACCTGCCGCAGCAGGTAGGCGGTCGTCGCTTCGACCATCAGATCGATCAGAACCTGAAAACCGTCTGGATCGCCCAGCGCCCAGCCCTTGGCATTTGGATAATCCCGGCTGCCACTGCCCTCTACCATGTAGGTCGCGACCGTCCACGGCGCACCGGCAAAGCCGATCAGGGCCGCACCTTCGGGCAGTCCCTGCGACACCTGTCGCACGGTTTCGTAAATCGGACCAAGACTTTCATGTAGCTCGTCCATGGAAAGCCGGTCCAGCGCCGCTGCATCCCGAATGGGATCCAGCCGCGGACCTTCGCCCGCTTCGAACGTCACGTCCTGACCCAGCGCATGTGGGATGACCAGGATATCCGAAAACAGGATTGCCGCGTCGAACCCGAACCGGCGGAGTGGCTGCAGCGTCACCTCCGCCGCTTTTTTAGGGTCGTAACACAAATTCAGAAACCCGCCTGCTTCTTCGCGCACGGCGCGGTATTCAGGCAGATATCTGCCCGCCTGCCGCATCAGCCAGATCGGCGGCGGGTCGACACGTTCGCCCTTGAGCGCCGCGATTATCGGTTTGGAACTGTCAGTCACGATGTCGGGAATATGTCACGAAGTGCGTCATACACGAAGTCCCAATCAATTAATTTCTAATAACAATTAGGTAGTAGTAAGTAGTAGGGCCTGTGAATTCCGGGGATGAGTTTTCATCCCCAAATTTGTGAACACGCGGATCAGGCTGTGCATTTTTCCGGGGTAACACTGTACAGATCTCTCCGGGTCTGCGGATTCCGCCATTCGGCTCCGTTTTCGCAAAGTATGAATTAGGTGCATAACCGAATTCATACAAACGTGCGACGTATCGCATCGGCGCTTGGTAACCCGACTGACAGAATCCCGAACCCCGGGTATAGTTTTTCGGCACGTTGTTCAGATGCCCTGTTATCCCCAGATAAAGGAACGAATCGGCGGGGGTGTGAACGAATCGGTTAGGCGAGAAAATTGAGCGAACAGTTTCATATCCACCTTGTTTCCGACTCTACCGGCGAAACCACGCTCGGCGTTCTGAAGGCCTGCATCGCCCAGTTCGAGGGCGTCGAAGCGCAGGAACATATCTGGCCCATGGTGCGTTCGTCCGCCCAGATGGAGCAGGTCATCGGCGGTATTCGCGAACATCCGGGTCCGGTCATCTTCACGCTGGTCAGTTCACGGACGCGTCAGCCGCTGGTCGAGGAATGTGCCCGGATGAACATTCCCTGCGTCTCGGTGCTCGACCCGGTAATCGAATCCCTCGGTAATTACCTTAACCGGAAAACCGTCAACCGGCCGGGAGGTCAGCACACTCTCAACACCGAATATTTCGACCGGATCGAAGCGCTGAACTATGTCATGGCCCATGATGACGGCCAGGCGACCCAGCAGATATCCGAAGCAGATATCATCCTTCTTGGCGTGTCGCGGACGTCGAAGACACCCACGTCGGTATATCTCGCAAACCACTATGGTTTGAAGACGGCGAACGTTCCTTTCGTCCCGGGAATCCCTCTACCCGATACCATCTTCGGCCAGACCGGCATCTTTACTGTCGGTTTGACGGCATCGGCCGACAGGCTTGTCCAGATTCGCCGAAACCGGTTGTTGATGCTCAACCAGGAACCGGAAACCGACTACGTCGATATCGAGACAGTGAAGGCGGAAATTGCCGAAGCGCTGAAACTGTTTTCCAAACATGCCTGGCCGGTGATCGACGTCACCCGCCGGTCGATCGAGGAAACGGCGGCTGCGATCTATCAGCTCTATACCCGGTTTCATGAAGAACGGGACCCGGACGACGAATGACCGATACCGATGGACCGTTTCGCGTGATCGGCAACCCGGCGTCTCGAATTGTTCTTGCCTCCGCAAGTCGGACGCGGCGATCCCTGCTCGAGGGTGCCGGGGTTCCGCATATTGTGGAGCCTTCCCGCGTCGATGAAGAAGAGCTGAAAACCGGTCTTCGGGCGGAGGGCGTTTCCCCGGTCGAAATGGCCGAGGTTCTGTCGGAGGCAAAGGCGATGTATGTGTCGCGCAAGCATCCGGACGCGATGGTACTGGGCGCCGACCAGATTCTGGCGCTGGGAGAAGACACTTTCGACAAACCGGTCGACCGGGAAGATGCCCTGTCCCAGCTGCAACGTCTTCGGGGACATAAACATGAACTGATCTCCTACGCCGTCATCGTGCGCGGCGGGCAGCGTATCTGGCAGGCGGTCGATCGGGCGAAGCTGGTGGTCCGTGCCGATGCCAGCGATGCATTTTTCGACGCTTATCTCGATGCTGCCGGCGACGACGCGTTCAACGGACCGGGCGGATACCGGGTCGAATCTCTCGGCGTTCAACTGTTTTCCGCCATCGACGGCGCGCATTATACGATCCTCGGATTGCCGCTTCTGGCGCTGCTTGACTATCTGCGGGCGAATGGGATTCTGGAAAGATGACTTTCTCGGGTGCGGCTATCGTCGCCGGCGTGGCCGGCTGGCCAATCAAACATTCGCGCTCGCCGCGCATCCATAATTACTGGCTGCGCAAATACGAGATCGACGGCGTCTACGTGCCGTTCGCCATCGACCCCGACGGCGCGCATGATGCCTTTCGGGCTATTCCATCGCTCGGTATCTCCGGGATGAACGTCACCGTGCCGCACAAGGAAACCGCTTTCAAGGCAATGGATGAGGTCGATCGGTGGGCGCAGCGGCTGAAAGCCGTGAACACTATTGTCGTCCGGGACGGCGCACTCTACGGCGCAAATACGGACGCCTACGGTTTTCTGGAATCCTTACGCGAATCGCACCCCGGATGGCGGGCCGATGCCGGTCCGGTCGTTGTCCTGGGCGCCGGCGGCGCGGCGCGGGCCATCGTTGCCGGTCTGCAGGATGCAGGCGCACCCGATATCCGCATCGCCAACCGGACAATGTCCCGGGCGGACGCCCTGCAGGACGAATTCGGCGATCCGGTCCGGGCTGTCGACTGGAATAGCCGCGCCGACGCGCTGGATGGCGCGGCGCTGCTGGTCAACACCACGTCTCTCGGCATGGAGGGACAGCCGCGGCTGGACATCGCCCTCGATGCGCTGCCGCCGGATGCAGTGGTCTATGACATCGTCTACGTGCCGCTGGAAACGCCTCTGCTGGCGTCTGCCCGCGCCCGCGGCAACCCGGCGATCGACGGACTCGGCATGCTTCTGCATCAGGCGCGTCCCGGGTTCCGCGACTGGTTCGGCTCCGATCCCCAGGTCGATCAGGTTTTGCGCGATCACGTATTGGAGGCGCTGTGATCATTCTCGGCCTGACCGGGTCTATCGGCATGGGAAAATCGACCGCGTCGGCGATGTTCCGGCGCATGGGCGTGCCGGTTTACGATTCCGATGCGTCCGTCCATATCGTTCTCGGCAAGGGCGGCGCGGCGGTGAAACCCATCGATGCCGCGTTTCCCGGCGTTGTCGTCGATGGTGCCGTCGATCGCGACGCGCTGGGCAAGCGCGTATTCGGGGACGATACGGCGCTGAAAACCTTGGAAGCCATCGTGCATCCGCTGGTTCGCCGCGTGCAGGACAATTTTCTCAAACGCTGCGCCGCCCGGCGCACGCCGCTCGTGGTGCTCGACATCCCGCTGCTGTTCGAGGTGAAACTGGACGTGCGCTGCGACGCGGCGATCGTGGTTTCGGCGCCCGGTTTCATCCAGGCGGCCCGGGTGCTGGCGCGACCCGGCATGACTCGGGAGAAATTCGACGGCATTCTGGCGCGCCAGATGCCGGATGCGGTGAAGCGCCGCCGCGCGGATTTCATCGTCCCCAGCGGCCGCGGCAAGGCGGAAACCTTGCGCCATCTGACGCGAATTGCGAGACTCATGATACAGGCGACGCCGACCCACTGGCCGCCCGGCGCCTATGCGGAACGTACCGCCCACAAAACGACAGGCCGCAGGAGCACGCATGCGAGAACTCGTTCTCGATACCGAAACAACCGGACTTGATCCGCTGAACGGCGACCGCCTGGTGGAAATCGGCTGTGTCGAGGTATTCAACCATATCGCCACCGGCAAGACGTATCACCAGTACATCAACCCCGAACGCGACATGCCCGCCGGCGCGTTCGGGGTGCATGGCCTCAGCGAGGAGTTCCTGTCCGGCTATCCGGTCTTTGCCGACGTCGTCGATGCGTTTCTCGATTTCATCGGCGACGATCCGCTGGTCATCCATAACGCGCAGTTCGACATGGGATTCATCAACGCCGAACTGCGGCGGCTGAAACGCCCCGCGCTGCCGATGAGCCAGTCAGTGGATACCGTGTCGATGGCGCGGCGGCGGTTTCCCGGCGCGCCCGCGTCGCTGGACGCACTGTGCCGCCGGTTCGATATCGACAATTCGTCGCGCACCAAGCACGGCGCGCTGCTCGATGCCGAACTTCTGGCGGAGGTCTATTTAGAACTGCGCGGCGGCCGTCAGCCGGGGCTCAGCCTGGCGGCGGCGGAGGCCGGTGCATCGTCGGCAAACGACGAGGCCGAACCCGCTGATCTGCAACCGGGGACGGAGCTCCGTCCTCCCCGGCCTCATGCGCCGACGGCGGAAGAAATCGCCGCTCACGATGCGTTCGTCGCCACGCTCAAGGAGCCGCTCTGGTCGCAGGGATAAGCAGCAGTCATCCCCGCTCTGAGCCGAGGATCCACGTCTGACTCTGTTGTGGACCCTCGGGCCTGGCCCGACGGTGACAACGGAAAGAACTCAGATATCCGAGCCCTCGGAATCCACGTGCTGATCGATGAAAAGCTGTGCGAAATCGATCGGGTTGATCAGTAGCGGGGGAAACCCGCCGTCGCGAACGGCGTTCGAGATGATCGCCCGGGCGAACGGGAACAGGTGTCTCGGACCCTCGATCAGGACGATCGGTTTCACGTCTTCTTCCGGCACGCCCGATACCTGCACGATGCCGGCATAGGTCAGCTCGACGATAAACACGGGCGCGTCTTCCAGCGCTGCTTCGGCGCGGATGAACACCGACACTTCGAACATGCCTTCTTCGCCGATCGGGCGGGCATTGGTACTGACGTCGACGCTGACGTCCGGGTTCTGCTGGATAGCCGACAGGGTCTCGATCCCGCGCGGGTTCTCGAAGGAAAGGTCCTTGATGTATTGCGCGCCGATCATGAACGGCACGCCGTCTCCTATCGCGTTTTCGTCTGCGCCGTTGGCGCCGTTTTCGACCGGCATGTCAGGATTGTCAGCCATTCATCGCTCCGCTGTCAGTGATGCCTGTGGCTATCACGGATGTGTGCGGGAAACAATCATACGAAGCGTTGTTGCCGCGATATTGAACACACCAACATTCGTCATTCCGGCGAAAGCCGGAATCTTTCGGCGGCGGAGCGGGCTGGACCGGGAGAGATCACGGCCAGGTCTCGTCCAGCGGCGGATGGGGATCGCGCGGATCGCACCGCAGCAGCTGCGCATTGCCCACCCGCTTGCCGGTCAGCGCCCGGATGACGCCCCAGTGGGTGATGACCGCCACCCTGTCCCAGTCGTCGGCCGCCGCCATGAGGTTGCGAAACGCAGCGCAGCGGTCGTGGAACGCGGGGATGGTTTCCTCTTCGCGGTTCCACCACCTGTCGTTCAGGTACGAAAAATCCAGATGCGGCCAGTCCGCCGCCAGCGCCGGCGTCTCCGTGCCGACGTCGCACACATAGGCCGTGCGTTCGCGTACATTGGCGTCCACCGTCACCGGCACGTCCAGCCGGTTGGCCACCGCATGCGCCGTCTGCAGCGCGCGGGTATAGGGGCTCGAAATGATGCGGCTGATGTCGAGTTCGTCGAACTGCTCCGCCAGTTCCCGCGCCTGGGCATGGCCGGTCTCGGTCAGCGGCGGATCCTCGATGCCGGGATCCTGCTTGGTTTCGCCGAAAACGACGTTGAACATCGTCTGGCCGTGGCGGGCGAGATACATATTTAACTCTGGCGGCGTCGGCCCACTCCCCCTCCCGGCCACCCATTCAGGATGATCCCGTGGGTGGCCGGGAGGGGGAGTGGGCTGGAACGGGGACACATAAGATTATTCTTCCGTCTTGCCCTTGAATCGGCACAGATCCTTCACCACGCAGTGCCAGCATTCGGGCTTGCGCGCCTTGCAGACATAGCGGCCGTGCAGGATCAGCCAGTGGTGGGCGTGGTTCATCCATTTGGCGGGGATGCGTTTGACCAGCTTGGCTTCCACCTGGTCGACGTTCTTGCCGGGCGCCATGCCGGTGCGGTTGCCGAGGCGGAAGATATGCGTGTCGACCGCCATGGTCGGCTGGCCGAACGCGATGTTGAGGACCACGTTGGCGGTCTTGCGGCCGACGCCGGGCAGCTTCACCAGCTCGTCCCGGGTCTGCGGGATTTCGCCGCCGAAATCGGCGATCAGCATTTCGCACAGCGCGATGACGTTCTTGGCCTTGTTGCGGTACAGACCGATGGTCTTGATGTGGTCGCGCACCTTGGCTTCGCCGAGGGCCAGCATCTTTTCCGGCGTGTCGGCGATCTCGAACAGTTTTTCGGTCGCCTTGTTGACGCCGGCGTCGGTCGCCTGGGCCGACAGCACGACGGCGACGGTCAGGGTGAAATCGTTGACGTAGTGCAGCTCGCCCTCGGGCTCCGGGTCGGCGGCGGACAGCCGGGCGAAGAACTCGTCGACGTCTTTGAGGGGCATGGTGGCGCGCATGGATGATTTGTAGCGGCGCGGCGGGCGCGGGGAAAGGGGAGCGCGTTTCGGCCACCGGGAACCCGCCGAAAACCGCCGCCGTTAACCATTCGTTCATTATTTCTGGACTCGTCGTCCGGGTTTCCTATGATTTCGTCATGTCAGAAACGCTTTCAGTCGTGCCCGACGATATCGGGGAAGCCGCCGCCGCGAAGACCTATCTTTTCGACGCGATCCTGCAACCGAATACCAGCCTGGAGCCGAAGGGCTTCATGCTGCTGATGGTGGCCATCGCCTCGGTCAGCTTCGTGGCCGGCATGGTGTTCATGGTGGCGGGCGCGTGGCCGGTGATGGGCTTCTTCGGGCTCGACGTCGCGCTGATCTACCTCGCGTTCAAGGCCAATTACCGCTGGGCGCGGATGTACGAAACCGTGCGGCTGACGTCGGATTCGCTGCTGGTCGAACGCATCAGCCCGTCGGGCAAGGTGCAGCGCTGGCGCTTCCAGCCCTACTGGCTGAAAGTCCAGATCGACGTTCCGGCGAAACACGACAGCCAGCTGGTGCTGTCCAGCCACGGCAAGCGCCTGAAAATCGGCGCCTTCCTGACGCCCGACGAACGGGTCGAGCTGGCCCGCGCGCTGCAGGACGCACTGGCCGGGCTGCGCCGTCCGGACCATCTCCGCGAAGCGGTCTGAGGCGGCGCCAGCCTCCCGTTAAACTCAGCAATTATCGGGTGGGGCGCTTGCGCTCCCGTCTCTAATCTCGCGTATACTGTCGTCACCGATGGAGGTCCCCATGGCCCCGGACACGGAAAACGCATCGCCGCAAACCGCGCAGGATTACGCCCGCATCGAAAAGGCGGTTGCCTATATCCGCCGGAATTTCCGCGACCAGCCGGATCTGGACGAGATCGCCGACGCCGTCGCGCTGAGCCCGTATCATTTCCAGCGCTTGTTCACCCGCTGGGCCGGGGTCAGTCCGAAACAGTTCCTCGGCTACCTGACGCTCGATCACGCCAAGCGCTCTCTCGACCGGGCTCAATCCGTGCTGGACGCCGCCTATGACGCCGGCCTGTCGGGGCCGTCGCGGCTGCACGATCTGTTCGTCAATTTCGAAGGCATCACGCCCGGCCAGTACAAGGACATGGGCGACGGGCTCGATATCCGGTACGGCGTGCATCGCGGCTTTCTGGGGGAATTCGTCGTCGCCGCCACGGACCGCGGCATCTGCGGGCTGCAGTTTTTCGGCGCGGAAGGGCCGGCCGGCGTTCTGGACGACATGCGGAAAAGGTTTCCTGGCGCGGCGTTTCGCGAAGCGCAGGCCGAAACATGGGATTTATGCGCATCCGTCTTCCGCCCCGGGCGTGGCGATCCGAACCGGCCGCTGAGGCTCTGGTACAAGGGAACGAATTTCCAGATAAAAGTCTGGCAGGCGCTGCTGTCGATCCCGCCCGGTGAACTCGTCACCTATGGCGATATCGCGCGGGCCATCGGCCAGCCCACTGCGGCGCGCGCGGTCGGCAGCGCGGTCGGCGCCAACCCCATCGGGCTGCTGATTCCGTGTCACCGGGTGATCCGAGAATCCAATCTGTTCGACACCAGTTACCGCTGGGGCCCCGACCGCAAGCTCGCCCTGATCGGCTGGGAACAGGCGCAGGCGGACGGCAAAGACGCAGACGCGACCGCACACGCGGCCGCGTGACGCGGCGGGCTAGTATTCGATCCCCAGCACGTCGAACATGGTGTAGAAGCCGGGCTCTTTCCCCGCCGACCACAGCGCCGCGTGCACCGCGCCGCGCGCGAAGATCTGGCGCGACTGGGCCTTGTGACTGATTTCCAGGCGTTCGTCCTCGATGGCAAACGTCACCGTGTGATCGCCGACCACGTTGCCGCCGCGCAAGGACGCAAAGCCGATATCGCCGCGCCGGCGTTCGCCGGTGATGCCGTGCTGTGCCCAGCGGGCGACGTCGTCGATATTCACGCCGCGGCCTTCCGCCGCCGCGCGTCCCATGCCGACGGCGGTGCCGGACGGCGCATCGACCTTGTGCTTGTGGTGCATCTCGAAGATCTCGATATCGAAATCGTCGTTCAGCGTGGCGGCGACCTGCTTTGTCAGCGCGAAGAGAAGGTTCACCGCCAGGCTCATATTCGGAGCATGCATGACAACCGTCTTTTCGCCGGCCGCTTTCAGCGCGGTTTCCTGGTCCGCTGTCATGCCGGTTGTGCCGATGATGTGCGCGACGCCCGCCTCCGCCGTCATTGCCACATGGTCGACCGTCGGTTCCGGCAGGGTGAATTCGATAACAGCGTCGGAGGCGGAGATCACGGCGGCGGCGTCATCGCCGATCGTTACGCCGAGGGTGCCGGCGCCCGACGCTGCGCCCGCGTCCTGCCCGATCAGGGGAGAGCCTGCCACATCGGACGCGGCAACGACCGTGCAGCCGTCGGTTTCCGCAACCTGGCGGATATTCGCCTGTCCCATGCGCCCGCCGGCGCCGATGATCCCGATTTTCATGTCGGCCATGATGTTCTTTCCACGGTTTGAAATGCTGGGGAGTCGTTACGGCGATTTGGCAGCAAGCGCAAGGGGGCCTCACCAAAGCATGCCGCCTGCCGGACTTTCAGTGCGCAGCGATTGGCGGTATCGTCCGGTCTTCAATCGGCTTTTCAAAACGGCGGGGGACACTTGTGGAAATTCAGATCGAAACTTTGTCGGACTCGATTGCCGGCCTGCCGCTTTTTCTCGCCTATGTGGGAACGGCGGCGGCGCTGACACTGGTCTATATCGTCGTCTATATGTGGGTGACGCCGCATCCGGAAATAGCGCTGATCCGCGACAACAACCTGGCCGCCGCCATCGCGTTCGCCGGCAGTCTGATGGGTTTCTGCCTGCCGCTCGCCAACACGATCGCGGGATCGATCAACCTGCTCGATTGCGTGTTATGGGGTCTGATCGCGCTTGTGGTGCAGATACTGATCTATTTTCTCGCCCGCCTGCCGATGCCGAAGATTTCCGAACGGATCGAAAAGGGCGAGCTGGCAAACGGCGTGTGGCTGGGGTCCGCATCGCTGGCCGGCGGACTGCTCAACGCAGCCTGCATGACATACTGAACGCGAACTCGCGCCCGGAATTCAGTCCGTCAGGTCTTCCCAGAGTTCTTTCACGCGGGAGAAAAAGCCCTCGGATTCGGGGCTTGTCGTGCTTTCGCCCTTGGCCGGTTTCTCGCCCTGGAATTCGCGCAACAGCTCTTCCTGGCGTTTCGACAGGTTGACCGGCGTCTCCACGATCACGTCGATATACATATCGCCCCGCGCCTGGCTGCGCAGGACCGACATGCCTTTGCCGCGCAGGCGGAACTGATGACCCGACTGGGCGCCCTTCGGAATTGTGACCTTGGCGCGCTTGCCCTCGACGGTCGGCACTTCGATGGAGCCGCCAAGCGCCGCCGTCGCCATCGGGATAGGCACGCGGATATGCAGATCGGCGCCGTCGCGGCGGAACATGCGGTGCGGCGCCACCGCCACGAAAATATAAAGATCGCCTGCGCCGCCGCCCTGCGCGCCGGCCTCTCCCTCGCCGGACAGGCGAATGCGGGTGCCGTCTTCGACGCCCGCCGGGATCGTGACCTTCAGCGTCTTTTCTTTCTGCACGCGACCGGCGCCGCTGCAGGTGCCGCAGGGATCCTGGATCACCTGGCCCGACCCGTTGCAGGCCGGGCAGGTCCGTTCGATGGTGAAGAAGCCCTGCTGGGCGCGCACCTTGCCGTGACCCTGGCAGGAATCGCAGGTCGACGGGTGCGAACCTTTCGCCGCGCCGGAGCCGTTGCAGTCGCCGCAGGAGACTGCCGTCGGCACACGAATCTGGGTTTCGCGGCCCTTGAACGCGTCCTCCAGGCTGATCTGCATGTTATAGCGGAGATCCGATCCGCGCGCCGCGCCGGCGCGGCCGCGATTGCCCGCTTGGCCGCGTCCGCCGCCGCCCATGAAGTCGCCGAACATTTCGTCGAAGATGTCGGCAAAGCCGCCGCCGCCGAAATCGAATCCGCCGCCGCCCGCGCCGCCGGGCCCGCCGTTTTCGAACGCGGCGTGGCCGAACTGGTCGTAGGCCGCCCGCTTATCCGCATCCTTCAGGACGTCGTAGGCTTCGTTGACTTCCTTGAACTTCGCCTCGGCGGCGGCATCGTCCGGGTTGCGGTCCGGATGATATTTCATGGCGAGCTTGCGGTACGCGCTTTTGAGCGCCTTTTCGTCCGCGCCGCGGTCTACCCCGAGGGTTTCGTAATAATCCTGTTTCGCCATGGCTCAGCGCCCCTTTCGGGTACCCGTCCGGGGATGCGCGCATCCCCGGACGGTATACCGGACATTACTCACGCTTGGCCTGTTAGGCCGATTTGTCCTTGGGCTCGTCGTCGACTTCCTCGAAGTCGGCATCGACCACGGTAGCGTCGTCGCCGCCGGCCGCGCCGGTGTCTCCGCCCGCATCGGGACCGGCGCCCATGTCGCCCATCCCGGCATCGCCGGCCGCCGCAGCTTCCTCCTGCTGCGCCTTATAGAGCGCTTCGCCGAGCTTCTGGGCTGCTTCGGCCAGGGCTTCGGTCTTGGCCGTGATTTCCGCCGGGTCGGCGTCTTCGGGTTCCATCGCGGATTTCAGATCGGCGATGGCGCTTTCGATGGCGCCCTTGTCTTCGTCGGACAGGGACTCGCCGTGCTCGGCCATGGTCTTCTCGGTCGTGTAGATCAGACCGTCGGCGTTATTGCGCGCCTCGACCGATTCCCGTCGTTTCTTGTCGGCTTCCGAATTGGCCTCGGCGTCCTTGACCATCTGTTCGATATCCTCGTCCGACAGCCCGCCGGATGCCTGGATGCGGATGGTCTGTTCCTTGTTGGTCGCCTTGTCCTTGGCGCTGACGTTGACGATGCCGTTGGCGTCGATGTCGAACGTGACCTCGATCTGCGGCACGCCGCGCGGCGCCGGCGGTATGCCGACCAGATCGAACTGGCCGAGCAGTTTGTTGTCCGCCGCCATTTCACGTTCGCCCTGGAAGACGCGGATGGTGACCGCGTTCTGGCTGTCCTCAGCAGTGGAGAACGTCTGGCTTTTCTTGGTCGGGATCGTCGTGTTGCGGTCGATCAGCCGGGTGAACACGCCGCCCAGCGTTTCGATGCCGAGCGACAGCGGCGTGACGTCAAGCAGCAGGACGTCTTTCACGTCGCCCTTCAGTACGCCGGCCTGGATAGCGGCGCCGATGGCCACGACCTCGTCCGGGTTGACGCCGCGATGCGGGTCCCGCCCGAAGAAGTTCTTCACCGTCTCGATCACCTTGGGCATGCGGGTCATGCCGCCGACCAGGATCACTTCGTCGATCTCGCCCGCCGACAGGCCGGCATCTTTCAGCGCCGCCTTGCACGGGCCGATGGTGCGTTCGACCAGATCGTCGACCAGTGCTTCCAGCTTGGCGCGGGTCAGTTTGATGTTGAGATGCTTCGGCCCGGCCTGATCCGCCGTGATGAACGGCAGGTTGACCTCTGTCTGCGACGAGGACGAGAGCTCGATCTTCGCTTTTTCGGCCGCTTCCTTCAGCCGCTGCAGGGCCAGCTTGTCCTGGCGCAGGT
>Ga0181584_10000903_pt1 | contig 21987 bp, 7 predicted proteins | sample 071ome_30_FD_132462 | JGI IMG/M metagenome (GOLD analysis project Ga0181584, IMG submission 132462) | Coastal salt marsh microbial communities from the Groves Creek Marsh, Skidaway Island, Georgia - 071406AT metaG (megahit assembly) | ecosystem: Environmental > Aquatic > Marine > Intertidal zone... | reverse complement strand
GCCGCCGCCGCCCTCCCTCTTCCTCCTCGTCTTCCTCCTCGTCTTTCCCCTCCTCCTCCTCCTCCTCCCCCTCCTCCTCCCCGTCTTTCCCCTCTCTCTCCGCCAAATAATCCTCCACCGGGCCCACGCTCACCCCCACGTGCTCCGGAAGCACCAAGAACATATCCCCCCCCACGCGCCCCTCCCCCAACATCCGCAACGCGTCCCCCACCAGCCGCCACAAAGGCCCACTCGCCACCCGCACCTCCAACGGAAAATACTTCCACGGACCAGTACTCAGCATCGCCACCAACCGCAGCACCTGCATCACCCCCCCGCCCCCCCCGACCTTTTTCTCCCGACGCTGCCCCCCCTGAAACCGACCCTCCACCATCCCCTGCAACCTCCCCATCGCCTCCCGCGTATCCAAACTCATCTCCCCATGCTGCCACGTCCATTCAAACTGCAACGCCGTCCGCTGATTCGCAAACCCACCCACGACCACCACCATCTCCCACGGTCTCCACTTCCTCGTCTTGAACGCCCCGTTGCTGATCTCCCCGTTATGCTGCCGCTTCCGCCGGGACGGATTCACCGTGAACCCGATGTACGTGCGCCCACCCAACCGAGACGCCCGAGGATGCCTCGACTCGAGCAGATAACAGAAGTAAGACATGGTGCGTGAGTGCGTTTCGTCGTTGGATCGATGATGATGATGATCCAGCGGCGAACGACGACCTTGCCTTCTCACGCACTGCGACGACCACGACCACGACCACGTGCGTGCCTTGTCTTGACTCGACAAAGTCGAGTGAATATCGAAATTCACGACGAGCTCGAACGAAGGGAAACGCAACGATGTGTCCTCCTCCTCCTATACCCTCCTCCTCACTGGGGGTCTATACCCTATTATCTCTCTCTCTCTCTCTCTCTCTCTCACCATGCGCGGTTCATTGGCACCGACACCGACATCTACACCTACACCACGCACACTCGTACGATCGTCGTCGGCACCTCCAATGCGGGTCGTTCCGACCCATTTTCGGCGGATAATCCCAGCCATCAATTGCTGCGCTCCGGAGCAGGCCAGTGTCCGTCGTCACAGTCAGCGTCAGGACTCTAGGAGACAGGTACTCTTCGGTCTGACGATGACGATGACGATGACGGTGGCTGGAATGGGGCCATTGGCGGCGGGGCAGCGGGCGGTCGCTGCGGAGGAGGATTCTACCGCTGCCTCTCCCTCTCCCGATTCTACCGCTCCCGCTCCCCCACCCGCCTCGCAGGCCACCTTTAAGACGCTTCGGGATCCGACGCTGGCGTATTCGTTCGAGTATCCGGTGACGACGGCGTCGGGGGTGGCGCTGCCGATGGTGATGTCTCGGAAGCCGGAGAAGTATTCGTCTGCGGCGCCGTTGACGGCAGATGCGCGTCAGCGGATTGTGAGTGAGTTGGTGAGTTTGCAGGATGCGGTCACGGTGAGTGTGAGTGTGGGTCCGCCGTCTGGGACGTTGGTGGGGAAGGATTCGTCGGCGTGGACGGCCAGGGAGTTGGCTGAGCAGGTGTTGTTGGATCGGTCGACTGGGAGGATCACGTCGGGGCAGCGGATTAGTCTGTCGACGGTGGAGGAAGCGGGGTTTGTGGAGAAGGGTGGGGTGAGGTATTGTGTGTATGAGCACGTGTCTCAGGGGTCGCCGACGCTGTTGTCGAGTTCGGGGACGACGTATCGGCATGCTCGGGCGGTGACGGTGATGCGGGAGGGGCTGGAGGGGGCGCCGTATTTGTATACGTTGAATGTTTCGTGTCCTCAGGAGCGGTGGGAGGACCTGGAGGGGCCGTTCATGCGGGCGGTGGAGAGCTTTACGTTGGAGGCGCCGGGCAGTGGGTTTGTGCAGCCGAACGAGGCGCCGTGGATGTTCTTCTAGGTGTGTATTCATATGTTGTTAAACGGATCAGTCTGTCTTCTTTGTTCCGATTCCGGTCGTCGCGCGATGGGCGCCTTGCCTGGCGTTGGCGAGCTTGATGCCGAGCAGCATGGTGACGAGCTCGAGGGCACACAGCGATGGGAACACCTGCATGAGGTTGAGGACGCCCAGCCAGAAGGCAAACTCGAAGGACACAATGGCCACGATGCCGGCGTAAAACAACCATGCCAGCGACGACGAAGGCGGCGACGACGAAGGCGGCGACGACGTGCCCTTGGCCATCAGCCCGACCGCGCCCACCAGGGGCGCAAAGATGACGAGCGCAAACGCGTACGACACCACCGCGGGGACCATCTTCTCCTCGGGCCGGAACATATGCGTAATCTCGGGCATAACCCCCATCGACGCCAACTTCTTCGCCACCCGCGCGGCCAGCGGCACCACGCCTGGCGTCGGTGCCAGCGCCGGCCCCTTGACAAAGGACAGCACGGCCACCTCCGTCTTGCTCGCCACCGGCGGATCGCCACCCCAAACTGCCAACGACACCCCAAACTCTGCCCCCGCGTCGATACCCCCGTGCCGATCCGTCCACGCGTCCCACCCGAAACTGGCCCTCATCTTGCCTCCCGCGGCCGGCGACGCAAACACCACCACGTTCTTCCCGTTCTTCCCGTTCTTCCCGTCCGCCATCTCCTCCGCACGCTGGACGATCAGACTCGCCTGTGACCCGGACCCGGACCCCGCCCCGTCAAACGTCACCTCGAGGGTCGTGGAACCGCGCAGGTCTATCTTCTTCACCTCGCCGCTGTCCACGGCGACCTTGCTGAGGACGGCACCAGCCGAGCTCTTGATCGCGAATTCCGCGGCCTGATTCGGCAGTGCCGTCGCACGCGCTCCCTGGACGCATAGGCACGCCAGCAGGGCCACACGTAACAGTCGCAGCAACATCACGGGGACGGCGGTCGTCATGATGGGGTGTGCGGGGCGACTGCCGAGGGACAAAGATTTGAAAACAAATTCTGTGCCTCGTCTGCGTACGTACGCTACGCCCCGAAGGAATTCGAGCATCGAGCATCCTCGCGACCTGCTTCCTCCTGCGGTACGACAGACGACGACAGAGGTGCTGGGAGGTCGCGGTAACGAACCCGACCGGGAAGGGACCCGAGCGAACGTGAGAGAGAATTTCGAGACGAGACAGGCATGAAGGTCCTTGAGGGTGTTCAGCGGGTCGGCATGGTACGTAGCAGTATCGGGGCATATATGAATGCCGGGCGTACACGCTGCCTGGTCTGGGCCTCGCTTCAGCGGTCGAATTTGGCACTCGGAGCGGCCGATGCCAACGCCCGGCGCAGGGGGAGCGACGGAGCGCAGGGACCCGTTGTTCACCCCACCCACCGACTCGCGGATTCGCGGACGCTGCACTCGCACCCTCACGCACGTCACCTCACTCCGACCGTCCGACCGTCCGACCGTCCGACCGCAGGAGGAGCCTCCAGAGGTGCTGGAGCTGATCGAGGCGTGCATCGGGCCCCACGCGGACGACGTGCCGATCGAAACGACGGGGCGCGCCGTCGAGGGATTCGCGTGGCCTCCGTCGCTGGAGCGGACGTCGATCTTCGCGTGGGTGCGGTTGTTGGATCGTCTAGACGAGTTTCTGACGTATGTGACCGAGTCGAATATCAAGGTGCTTCTGGACCCGGAAGGTCCCGGGAGTGGGCTAGAGGCCGAGCTGCGGGTGGGGGACGACGAGGTCATTTCGGCGCTGGACTGCTCGCTGGAGGTGCTTCGTCACGTGGCAGGGAAGGAATATTATAACAGCTTACCACAGTTGTGTGACTTGCTGGCGTCGTCGAATCCGATCATCGTGAACAAGACGCTGCTGCTGCTGCAGTGCGTGTACGAGCGGAACGTGTCTGGGCTGCAGGTTGTGCCGACAGACCTGGCGAACAGGCTGCAGACGATCGCGGTGCCGCCTTGCGGGCCGGGATTGATGGACGTGGCAAAAAGAGACGTGTCGGCCGCGAAGGAGAAGGGCGGGGTGCATTTCAAGTTTTCGATCGAGCCCAACCCGGCAGAGCACGTGGACGAGCGGACCGAGGAGGAAAAGCTGTTTGGCAGCACCGAGCCCAAGGTCGTCAAGTTTGACTCGCGGTCGGAGCTTCCGGATGACGACTTTGAGGCGCTCGGGGTCGTCATGGAATCTCACGGGCCGGTGCGGGGAAGGCGGCAGCGGTTCCGCCTGCTCAGGAGCATCCGGGCGTCGGCGGTGTACGAATATTCGCCGGACCAGCTCGAGCTGGAGGCTCGGAACCGCCTGCTTGCTACGGCGGTGCTCGTTCCGGTCGGCCTGTTCGGCGAGGTCTACGGCAGGGTCAACGAGACGTTCCGGAAACTGGGCGCCGACGATCTGCTGACGGAGATCTTCGCAGAGGACTCGGCCTTAACGGAAGAGACGATTCTGTGCGGACTCCAGGCCTTCACCGCCAAGTTTGTTGGATCCGAGCGGAGTTCCTACAAGTTGGACGGTCTGGATAGGCTGCTGCAGGACGGAAGGTACTCGCCGCTCGGGCGGTTTCTGGCGACGAGGTGCACGAGGGAAAGCATGGACAGCGAGCTGCGCGTGAAAATCGTGCAAGAGGCCATCTCTATGGTCAACTCGCTGTGCAATCAGAGCTATTTGTGCGACGAACTCCTGGAGACCGAGGTCCTGGAGTGCGTGGTTCCGTTTGTGTCCGACGCAGACCCGGCCGTGCGGGGCGTCTGCGAGAAGGCCTTGAGCACGATCGAGATCCTGTTGACCAACAGTACAGCGGGAGCGAATAGGCTCGATGCATGCAGCGGGTTCGATGCGGTCCAAGACAGACTGCAGGCTGAGGTCACGGCCGCACTCACGCCGTCGACGTCGGGGACATCAACGTCGACGTCCCCGTCGTCGTCGCTGCGCTCGCTTTCGTACGACGATCGGCTATTGATCAAGAAGCTCCTTCAAGTGCTGACGAAGATCGTCATCACGTCTGAAGTGTCGGGCATCGACGAGAAAAAGGTCGAGGTGCTGTACTGGGCGATCAAGGAGATATTCGCCATGCACGAGCTGTTTGGCTGCGGCGTCTTCGACGCAGCAACGTCATGCTTCCGCCAGGTGCTTCACTACGAGCCTCTCCAGTACAAGACGATGTCTTCGCTGGGGCTTGACGTGTCCTACCTGGACGCCATCGCCGGCATGAAGGGCCGGGACAGCTCGGTGTCGCTGAACATCATCCCGACCATCTCTGCCATCTGCCTGAGCGAAGCAGGCCGCGATCTTGTCAAGTCGAAGGGCGCAGTGCACTTCATCGCCGACACCTTCACGGACGCTCGGGCCTTATGCGCGCTGCCCCCGTCGCACGCGATTGGGAGGTCGCTGGAAGAGATGATCCGGCACCACGAGACGATGCTGACTGACGTTGTCGAGATGCTGGTGTTCGCAGTTGACGTCGTTCGGAAAATTGCGCACACCGGCGAGATCGAAGTGATGAACAACGGGCGTGCCGTCGACCTGCCGCGCTTCATATCGGTCGCCGTCTCGAGGCTCACGGAACTGCTCATCCCGGTATGCGAGGCCAACAAAGCCGCTGCAAAGGCCTTTATCGAACAGGGGGGCCTGCAGATGTTCATCGACCTCGCCCAGCCCAAGCTGTGCGTCGCATGCTTCTCGTGCACGCATGCCGGCCACTCGGTCGTCTCGCTGCTCAGGGCGCTCATTCTGCTCGAGGACCAGCGAGAATACGCGTTAGAGGTGACACTGTCAAACCTCAGGGCGTCCCTGGATGACGTGAACCGGATCTTTCTCGAGCTGGAGAAGGAGGACGGTTACGACGACGAGTTCTGCCTGTCGACCTGGCAGAAGAAGGCCTTCAAGGCCAAGTTTGACGAGCTCATCGCGGCCATCTCCAAGTCGACCATCATCATGTCGGGGTTTGCCTTCAGAAGAGCCGTTGTGACGGAGCACAAGGGCCACGCGCTGTTCATCGACGCCAACCTGTGCGTCCTCCCCGACCTCCAGCGGTCGCTCGGCAAGGTCATCAACCTCTTGACCGTCTCGGACGACTGGCGGCTGAAGGCGGACATGGATTCGGCTCCTGAAGGCATTGTATACGAACATGAAGACGAGATCGAGTTGCGACGGGATGCACTCAACCTGTTCTTCAGGGCGTTCTGCACATTCTACAACAACATCGGGCGGCTGGGCGAGAACGCCAAGGTGGTGTGGTCCGCGTCCAACGGATACGCCGCATCCGATCACGAGGACGCTCGGAAAGTCATCGGGCTTTTATCGGCCAGCGCTGCAGTCGGGGTGCTGGGCGACGTCGTCCGGAGGTCCGGGGTCTACGGGGACAAGGGAGGCGCCAAGCTCGAGCGCCACGTGGTCCGGGCTTGCAGGCTCGTCACGGCCGTCCTCTTTGACCACCGGAAGAAGGCTCTCTTCTCTTGCTCAGTGAATGCGTTTGTTCGCTACGGGGGCCTCGACTTGCTCCTCAAGTTGACGAGTGGGGTCGCTTGCAAGTGTCTCGAGGTGTCGGGGGCCGGCGGCAACACCTTCACGCCGACTGTGAAGGAGATCAAGGAGCAGGAGAGGTCTTTGGAGATCACGGGAATTGGAAGAACGCCGCTGGTCAAGGACCTCGAGCACCCTGAGTGGGCTCGGAGGTCGGTCATCATCAGCTCGCAGCACGCGTTCCTGTCCATCCTCGGCATCCTGGAGATTATCACGGCACGAGATGCCTACAGGAAGGATTCCGAGGCATTTATGAGTCCGGGACTGTATGAGCTGCCGTATTGGACGGAGACGGCCGCCGACTCTCTGCAGAAGGAGCTGGTCCACTCGATCTGCCGTCACGCGGGGGCGTGCCTGCAGAGCCTCGGCCTCGGCACTGCGTGGTCCAGGTGCCCTCTGGCGCTGGCCAAGTACCTCAAATGTCTCTCTAACTGCCAGAAGGAGGGTTCCGAGTACTTGACCCGGTTCTGGTCGATGGACGCGTCGCCGGTCCAAGTCGAGCAGCTCAACGAGCGCCTCGAAAAGATCAGGGACAAGGCTTTCGCCCACAACTTCAACGAAGGCGTGAACCTTCAGCTTGTCATCGACAAGTTCCCAGATTGCAAGGCGTCCATCATCCTGGACGCCTACTCCAGGCCCAGGATGGAGGAGCGTCTCAAGCTGCGGGAGAAGAACCGGTCGGTGGCAGCCGCCTCGCAGAAGACCGGCAAGGCGGGCAGTCTCTGGATCTGGGACGACAAGTCGATGAAGAGCAAGTCGTTCTCCATGACAACATTCGGCGTCGTGACGCCGCTCACACGGAGGAAATCGAACCTGAAGCCCGCCAAAGTGATGATCGAGCCTTCGTCGGCACTGGCGCACGTGCTCCTGTCGGTGGACGGCCCGAGCGTCGGCGGGCCGGGATTCATCGGTAAGCTACTGGTCTACCAGACGACAAACTTCAGCAAGAGCATGCTGAAGTCGTCCCTGGGCGACCTCCTCGTGCTGGTTGGTGCGCTCCCCTCGAACGCCCACGACGTCGCAGATACCCTCGTCGAGTGCTACGGCCAGGACAAGACGCTCTGCGCGTCCCTGGTGTCGAAGTTCGAGGCACAGATTTCCGAGTCCACGTCGAGGATCGACAGCATGTCATCTTCGGACCTGGAGAGGTGGGCCAGTGAGGGCAAGGACGACGTCCTCGGCCCGCTGATGCATCTGCTGGCGGCCGTGCTCAACGTCTCCCACATGTACAGGAGGAGATTTTCGAGCTCCGTTCTGACGCATGTGCTCAAGCTTCTCGACTGCTGGAAGCTCGGATGTATCGCCGTGAAGAAGTCGAAGGCGGGCAACACGCTCAAGGTGCCCAAGTGGGTTGACGCGTCCCTGCTGAGCCTCGCGCTCGTGTGCGAGGAGAAGTTCAAGCCCGACAAGCATGCTTTGGAGAAGGAATCGGATCCTAATTCGGAAGCGCCTCCATTGGACAGCTTCATGTCCAAGATCAGGGACATGCTGCCACCGGTGGACAATGGTGACGTCGGCCTCTTTGTGTCGGCGTCCACGCATGCCATCGACTGCCTCAAGATGTCGTTGAAGTACGCGGATCATGGATGGGACCCTTCGAAGAGGGGTGACGATGGCGATCGTGACGGCGATTACGACCGCACCGGTCACTTCTACGACCCTTGTCCGAGGTCGAGCGTGGCGGCCAGCCTCGAGCTGCTGGCCACCACTAGCAAGATCAGGAAGGCGGCCGGCGCCATCCTCAACGGCCGCGGCCACAATCTGGTCTTGTCTCTGAACGAGCCGCTCCACACGGCCGACTGCGACGGGATGGTCGCCAAGATTATCCGGCATCTCGTCGAGGACGAAGAGGCGCTCCAGGCGTCGATGGAGGCGACCATTCGATCAGGAATGCAGAAGAAGCGGCGGGGTCCCCACACCGCAGAGGCGACTCATGGATTCAAGACCTTCAGCGTGAAGCAGTTTGTCTCCAGCTTCTTGCACCTGGCGTGTCGCGACTCGGTCATCTTCTCCCGGGCCGTCGAGAAGACGTGTGAGTTTTCCAAGGAAGGATCGAGCATCCGGGTGGACTGCAAGCCGCCCGTTCCAACTGGCGGCGATGAGGAACTCGCCGGTGCTAATGCAATCGGCGGCACCGACGCTGCTGGCCGGTCGACGGATCCGGGCCCATCGTCAGCCATTGCTGGTGGCCCGACGTCACCGGGGGAGCCGGCCGCGGACACGCCGACCGCGGATGGCGCGAGGGGGGCACAGCCCGGCAAGCCCGGCCAGTCCGCCGTATGCTCGAATAAGCAGTCCCCCGTGCCAAAGAAAAACCACAAGGAGCCGAAGAGCAGCCAGAAATCGTCTCCCAAGAAGGGAGCGAAGAAGATGCCGTCCCCGGTCGCCTCCGTGATGGACGCCATCATCGGGAGGCTGCTGCAGACGTCGACGCCTGCGTTTGCGCAGAAGATGACAGAGATGATCAAGAAGCACTCAGTCAATGAGACGGCGGTCTCCGATCCAAAGTACACGACGACTCACCGGGCCGAGCTGTACTGCATCTGCCAGCAAACGCTGTGCATCAACCTGCTGTCGACGCTGCTCGCCTCGTTTCCCCACTGCGTGACGGCGTTTCTACGTCGAGATTCGGATCCTTTGCAGGAGTGGATTATGTCCAAGCACTACGGGAAACAGCCCGCCAAAGCAGCCCTGCAGACCCCGCAGGCCAAGGGCGTTGGGGTCGGCGGGGTCGGCGAGGACGGCAGATCGGCGACGGCCTCCAAAAAGTCGAAAGCCAAAGATTCGCAGGAGTCCAAGGATCTTGGTGTACTGAGTCCGGTAGGCACGGGATCCCAGCCTGCCTTGACCCCCTCCTCTGCCCCCGCCGGATCGGCCAAGTCCAAGGCACTCGACATGTGCTTCCTGATCCACTCCATCATCCGGAACCAGGTGTCGTATCACGGAACGCCTCGCAACGTTTCAATGAGGCAGTCTCTGAGCAAGGATGCGTGTTCCCTGCTGATCACCCTTTCCCAGCGGTCCAAGGAGGGTCAGGCGCGGGTCTGTCGAGAGCTCGGGTGCATCCTCCGGTCGTTCGCGTACTTCCCGCAGCTGAGCGCTGCCGCGAACGGCGATGGCTCATCCTCACAGGGGAGCGTCATAAGGAGCCTGGAAAAGGATGACACGCGCAGCATCTCTGCAGACCTGGAGGGGTCGCTGGTGTTGCTCGCGACCATGCTGAGCGTGACCGCCGTCCCCGGCATCTTGTCGGAAGACGGATCGTATCAGAAAGGAAAGGAAATGATCGAGTTCCTCCTAAGCTCTGGATTCATCGAGGTGCTCGTGGACGTGATCGCCTGCATGGACCTCACGGACACCACCAACGACCGCACCAAGGTGTGCCTGTCGGCGATCATTCGGTCCCTGGAGAAGCTGACGTCGGTCAGGGCAACGGACAAGCCAGACAACGACCAACGATCCAGTGGAGACCTCGCTACCAATTTCGAGGAGCTCATCGCACACTTGAACGAGCGCGGCTGGCACCTCGCGGGCGACTCGGGCGACTTGGAGCACGACACGGACGAGTCGGGCGAGTCAGGCTCGGACGACGAGGGGATGGACACTCACTCGTCGGACTCAGACCTCTCGGAAAATCCCTCCTACCTGACGGACACCTCGTACTCGTCATTCAGTGACCACGGGGAGTTCGACATGGGCGAGAGCGGCGATGAGAGCATGGGGATCGACGACAGTGACGAGGTCAATGGTCCCGGATTCTCGTCTGACTACAGCGCGTCTAGTGGCCACATGAGCGGATCAATGGACGGAGAGAGCGACGAGGACATGATGGACCACGACAGCGACGACAGTGATATTGATCACGACGATGAAGACGACGACGACGAGGATGACGCGGCCCGCGACTACGATTTCGACTACCAGCTCGACGACATCTTCCCACCCGAGGAGACGGAGTTTGATGTGCCAGATTATGCCCAACAGGACATCGACGACTGGCGGAACGGGAACGGCAGGCCGAATGAGGACATGATGGTGCTCGGCGATCAGGGGGACTCTGATGAGGACGGGTTCTTGGATGGCAACGACACGGTGGAAGATTACTACAGCGACGAGGAGTATGATGACGACAGTGCTTCGGCACCATACGGAGACGATCGCCTCGTCGTTGGGCACGCACTCGCCAACACGCCTGTCCCGACGTTCTGGGTGCAGAGCGACGGCGAGCGTGCAGCTCACTGGAGGGACGCAGATCCGCTGTTTGGCACCGCGTTCATTTCTCCGCGGTTGCTGATGACGCACATTGGCCTGTTCCGGCGGCCCAGGGACACGGATGCCAGACTACCCGCCTCGTCGCACAGCCACCCTCTGGTCACACGCTCCTATGGGAGCGGCAGCATTCCTGACTCGGGGTATCCTTCGATATCGCGGATGGACGACGCCATTGGTGCATTCAGGTGGCCGATCCCGCCCATGCCGACCCCTATCACGAGTATGGGCCCGCTGAGTGTCGGTTTCCGGGCGCCCCCCCTCGGCCATCCGAGGGCCGGCACTCGCCTCCCGGACAGGCTCGTGGAGCGCTTTGCTTCTGCTCTCCACGAAAGTATGAGCGGAAGACCTGCGGATGCAGCGAATCGCAGAAGGGATCGACCCCATCGATTCAACGGCGAGTGGGGCCCCGAGGCAGATCGTGCCACGAGTCCGACCGCTGCACGACCCAGGCGACGTCAGCGAACGGATCCGGTGTCAGATGATGAACCACGTAGCATGGCAGAGATTTACGATCGACTGTACCCTACCCGGGCGACAGAGACCGCCGGCGCCTACGGCAGAGCCGTAGGCGCCGCGCTGCCTCATTGGGCCGCGCCCGACGTCGCCCGTGCCGACGCTGAGGCTGACGAGGACGAAGGGCTCGACCCAATTGACCCCGAGTTTTTGGCCGCGCTGCCTCCCGATCTGCAGCGCGAGGTCCTGGAGAATCGCGAGCGTGAGGTGCGGGCGAGGCAGATGGTCAGGGCTGACTTGCGTCGGGTTGAAACCGAGGCGATGCCGTACCTCAGGGAAAGTGCGCTGATGCCCGAGGAATCGCCAGGCGACGACTTGCCCGTTGGAGGGCAGGATATCGCTTTCGATATGACCGCAGATGTCCCCGAAACTGCCACGGCCCCGGCGGGACTCGTCGGCGACGGCGATCCAGGCGCCAGCTCACCCGCTCGACTTCCGCCCACAGCCGCCTCCGATCCCACTGTTGCCATTACTCACGAATTGGAAGGTGGGAACTTACGGCCGAGGATTCCGCCTGTGTTCAGGTTTCAACCCTCGGCGTTGCGGACGAACGTGCAGGCAGACATTCAGGACGCGCTCAGGGAAGAGGGCATCCTGTCGCTCGACCGGGACTTCCTGCAGGACCTCGACATTCTCCGTTCAACGCCTCGAGATGGTGGAGGCGTTGGGTCGCACGTGGCGCGCTTCTTTGAAAGGCACAGGATGATGCGATCCGGCGAGCTCCATGGCATCCCAGGGGACATCCCGCGGGACCTGATGAACATCGCCAGGCACCCGTTCAGGGACGCCCCAGACAGGCTTGTCGACATCCAAAACGATCGCAAGCCACTGCTCCAGGAGAACCAGATTCCCCACCTGATCAAGCTGCTGAGGTTCTCCCGTTGGGAAGGCCGGCTGCACCTCAATCGGGCCATCCGCCACCTGACGGAGTCCAAGGCGACGGCGGCCCAGGTGTTCGAGCAGCTCTTCGCCGTGCTCCGATGTCCTATGTCGTCCGTCGAGGCGTATCCCGACAGCCTCATGGAGACGCTGACGCGTCTGAATCACCCCATGCCGGGTTTGTTGACGTCCATGCACAACTACGTCGTGGCGCCTCGCGGCGCGACGACCGTCGTCCACGCGCTCGTGCTCGATCCTCAGGACGAGGATTCAGACGAAGAAAAAGGTGTCTTAGCGACGGCTGTTGTCCGCAGGCTGCTCGAGTTGCTGCGCCACTGCTTCAACCTCGTCAAGCGGGGCGTGGACGTCATCCTGGCCCTCGAGGAGGTGGGGTCGCTGTACTCCACGTACGCCAGAATGAATCTCGTCTCGTCGATGCCTATTCCCGATATGATCGAGGACCGCGGCATACCAGCTCTGGACGTGCTACTGAGCCTTCCGCTCCGCCACGGTATCTCCAAGGGGAACCTGCGAGGCGGCTCGCTCGAGCTGGTCTGCAAGTTCTTGACCCACTTCGAGAAGACCGAGGTGGAGATCCGTGATAAGGAGCAGCGAATCAAGGAGAAGAAGATGCGCGCGATGAAGACCAACGCCAACACCAACGACGAGCAGTTTCCCAGCACCACGCGCCTGGAGATCGAGAAGCTGGAGAAGGAGCGCAACGCGCTCGTGGAGAAAGCCGAGCCAATCCGGGCGCTTTTCAAGCAGGTGGATCATGGAATCATCAGGAACTACGTGATGATGCTGACCTATCCGTCGCTCAAGGAGTCGGAGACCGACTCGGTCCGTATGATTCTCCAGTCGCTGACGATGATGAACATCGAGCACTGGGAGACGCTCTGCAACGCGGCTTCGGAATCCGTGCAGATTCTTTCCACCGAGGCAAGGGCCGACCTTGAGGAGATCTCGCGAGGAAGCGTCCCCGGCAAGGTCTGGAAGGCCGACGCCAAGGGCCTCGGCGTCTACAGGTGTCTCCAGGCCGTGGCAGAAGGCGTGTTCCAGCTGGTCGTCGATCGCTTCGACCCGACCGTACCATCTCTGCCGGACTTTGCGAATGCTGCCAGGGAAATCACCGCCCACGCTCTGTCCGAGATGCTGTATCTGACGAAGGATTCCCTGTGGTCGCCCTTCAACGCGGCCGCCAGCGCCATCGAGGAGCTCCTCAAGAAGGAGGACATGACGAGGAGGGCGACGCTGCCCCTCCCAGTGCAGCTCATACGACCATACGTCGAATCATACTTCCTTCTGCACGATACGCTCCGTTGCTCGACGTGTTCCCTCGAGGTGCTTGGCCGGGAGATCAGCGAGCTGACGGAAGAGGAGGAGGCGTGGACCAACAAGCGCGAGGAGATTGCCAGGGCGGCCGAGGAACAGGCAACGACCAGCTTCACTCGCATTCAGTCGATCGACTTCAACTTACTGCAGAGGTCGGCCGAAAGTTGCAGCCCGGAGAAGGTGCCCAACTCCCAGGCGCCGTGCCTTCCCTCGTCGGACAGCGACTTCATCAGGTTCGCTGAGAACCACAGGAGGCTCGTCAACCTGATAGCCTCGCACGCCCCAAACGTCTTGGAGGAGTCGATGAATATGCTGCTCAAGCACCCCAAGCTGCTCGACTTTGACAACAAGAGGGTCCACTTCCGGAAGCGGGTGCAGAGCCTCGCCAGGCAGCTGAGCCACCACGCGAGGCTGGAGCTCAACGTCAGGCGGCCCCACGCGTTTGAGGACTCATTCAACCAGCTCCGCGTCGTATCCAAATCGCAGCTGCGCTCGCCCCTCAAGGTGAAATTCGCCGGCGAAGAGGGGGTGGACGCGGGTGGTGTGTCCCGCGAGTGGTACCAGGTCATGTCGAGGGAGATGTTCAACCCGGGAATCTCCCTGTTCGAGGCGGTCCCGCAGGGATCTTCCACGTATCAGCCCAATCCAAACTCGATCGTCCAGACGGACGAGGCGCGCGGCATCTCCCATCTCGACTACTTCAAGTTTGTCGGCCACGTCGTCGGCAAGGCCCTGCTCGACGACCAGGTCATCGACGCGCACTTCACGCGTTCATTCTACAAGCATATGCTCGGTCAGCCGCTGACTTATAGGGACATCGAGGGCGTCGATCCAGACTTCTTCAAGAACCTGACGTGGATGCTCGAGAATGACATCGACGGGGTGCTGGATCTCACCTTCTCGGAGGAGAACGACTTCTTCGGACAGAAGTCCGTGATCGAGCTGTGTCCCAACGGCGCAAACATCAAGGTGACGGACGAGAACAAGAGGGACTACGTTGATGCCATTGCCCGCCACAGGATGACGAGCGCCATCCAGCCGCAGATCCACGCCTTCCTTGAGGGCTTTTGGAACGTGCTTCCCAGGGTGTCTCTTCAGTTGTTCAGCGATCAAGAGCTGGAGCTCATGATATCTGGACTTCCGGACGTGGACGTGCTGGACCTGCGCGCCAACTGCGAGTACCGCGGCGGCTACTCGGCCACCTCGCAGGTCGTGCTCTGGTTCTGGGAGATTCTCATTTCCATGGACCGCGAGCAGCGCGCGCTGCTGTTACAGTTTGTGACCGGTACGAGCAAGGTGCCTGTCGGCGGCTTCGGAGAGCTCCAGGCGATCTCAGGGCGGCAGAAGTTCCAGATCCACAAGGCCTTTGGCGACACCAACAGGCTGCCGACCGCGCACACGTGCTTCAACCAGCTCGACCTGCCCGAATATAACACGAAGGAGCAGCTTCGTGAGCGGTTGTTTTTGGCCATGCACGAAGGCGCCGAAGGGTTTGGCTTTGCGTGAGCGTGGAGCGATCGACGTTTCATCGTCATCATCGTTGATTGTAATCATTGTCAACGCTTCAGCGTCCTTCCGGCAACTGGGGGAAGCGAGAAGACACCGCAAAGTTGTCTGTAGCAGGCGAGGAGCCGGGTCCGTCGCCGTCGGGATCCCTGTCGGCCTGTCGGGATCCCTGTCGCTTGCGCGTGCTGCCCCCTCGGCCCCGACCCTCTTTCGGCGGCTTCGCGGGCTCGAACGCGCCGGACGCATCCTGTTCTTCCGGCCCGTCGCTGCCATCGTCGAAGAGCTTGACTGCCTTCTGAAGGGTCTGGACGCCTTTGCTCGTCCCCTCGTCCGACCCTCGCCTGGCCACGTCGGCCTCCTCGTCCTGGCTCGACTGGAAAACCGCCATCATCTGCTCCAACATCCTCTGTCCTTCTTTCGTATCAGCAACACCGACGGTGTTCATCGTCTCCAGCATTCTCTCCAGATTGGCCGCGCCGGCGCTCAAGTTGACGTCGAGGCCGACGATGGGCGCCTCAGGCGGCATTGCCGAAGCGGCGTTCTTGGCCATCGGCTTTTGCGACCGCGCCCCATCCGCGCCGTATGCTTTCGGTTTTTCCTTGCGCATGGGGCGCACAGCTTCCGCCACTCGCGGGTCGGCGACTGCCGCCTTCTTCATGGGCTTGGCGCTTGCGTTTGTGGCGGCCTTGTTCTTCTTCCCCTTCCCCTTCGCCTCCGCGTTCTTCTTGCCCCCGGCCCCTCCGCCCCCCTGTTTGGCTTCCAAGATCTGCCTTTGGACGGAGTCCGCGTGGGACAGCTCGTCCTTCAGCAGCGCGCGAGCCTGCGTCGGGGCGACAACCGCCCCCCGCTCCTCCGCGTCTGCGATGAGGGCGGCCCACTCCTTGTTCTTCTTGAGCGTGCCCAGCGCACCCAAAATCCACAGACTGCGCCGTGCCCTCGTGATGGCGACGTTCATCCGCCTGATGTCGGTGACGAAGCCGAGGCCGCCACCGGTGCCGGCGCGCACACAGGAAAGTATGACCACGTCCACCTGGCGGCCCTGGTAGCTGTCGATCGTCTCGAGAGACACGTGATCCAGCGATTTCTCGCCACACAACTCCCTAAACGTCTGCCGGAGCACGTTCCTCTGCTGCCGGTACGGCGTGATGACGGCGACCGACGGCGCCGCCGTGGCCGAAGCGGTTCCCGTCTTGGCGCCGCTGGTGTCGCGATCGCCGTAGGCGTCGTTTGCACTCCCATCGCTCATACTGACGAGCTTCATATACAGGCACGCAGCAAGGCGCGCCTCCTCCGCGTTGCTCAGGCTGCTGCTCTTGCCCCGTTCCTCCCTGCCCGCGGCCACGTCAAACACCTGATACGGTCCCATGCCCGGGACCGCATGGTAAGGCTCTGGGGGTAGACTGGACACAGACTGCGCGTCTTCCAGCTTGTCCTTGTAAAAATGCTTCGACGGAAACCGCCGGATCTCGGGGTGCATGCGATATTGCACCGAGAGCAGCGCGACCGGGCAGCCCTTCATCTGCAGGCGCTCAAAGAGCGAGCGCTCCATCTCGACCGCCTTGGCGGCGTCCGACTTGATGGTTGCAGGAAGCTGCTGCGGATCCCCGACCAGGACGATGGACTTGGCACCCGCCGTCATGGGCTGCAGCGCGGCTACCTCGTTTGCCTGGCCCGCCTCGTCGATCAGCACGGTGTGGAACGGTGCACGCTTGGACGTATCCTTGAAGATCTTTTGCTGCGTCGAAGACAACGTCGAGAACACCATCTCGGCCTCGCTCAACAGCAGCGTCTTGAGCTCCTCCTCCGACTGCCGCGCCTCTGAGTTCTTTCCCGACGCCGTGGCGGTCGACCGCATGATTGACGGCCACGCGGCCGACAACTTGTCGACCTGCCGCTCTATCCGCTCCATTTCTTGCAGGGCCGCGAGCAGGGCCGCCGCCATCTGGTTCATGTCGGATTCCCTGTGCGCCGCGTTGCCCAGGGACATCTCGAGCTGCCGGACCTGCTGTTTCATCTGGACCAGGAGCGTCTGCTTCGCCTGATGCACGTGGTGCCACTCATCCTTCGTCATGGATGTATACGCCTTGACGAGCGTGCCCAGGAATCTGTCCTTGACGCGCCCGTCCACAGCCGCGTCTCCCCCGATGCGAACGATGTTGGGCGAGTACCTGTTTCCGCACCCGTCGCAAAATCCGAATCGCATGACCCTCGCCATGAGCTCATCTGGCGAACGAACGAGCGCGCAGCGCGAGTGAGAGCGAGTGGGCGAGTTTGTGAGAGACAGTCAGAAGCGGGCGCGAGCGCCCGCCGGTCGAGGTCAATACCCACCACACGCCGCATTGCTCGGGGTGCACACCAGAATCCGCGGCTTCCTGGAGACCGAAACCGAGCCCCATCGCGCCGTGGCGACAGAGTCCAGCCCCGACCCGCTCTTCTCCGACAGCTCCTTCACCGACCGGATCAGCGAATCATAATACTGCTGATACGCGGTCAAGTGCCAGACGTTGAGCACACCACAGACCGTGTGCGTCTTTCCCGTTCCTGGAGGTCCCTGGATCAGGACGAACGGCAGCTTGGTCGACAGCGCGGCGGCGGCAGCCTGGACGAAGGGGAGTGGAGGCGAGGGCGCGCAGCGCTGAGGGTGAGAGGGCGGAGTGGAGGGAGAATGGGAGACAGAGACAGAGAGGGGGCGAACAAGGGGAGAGATGCGTTCGATCGGTCTGTGTCTGTCTGTCTGTCTGTCTGTCTGTCCGTCCGTCGATGTCAATACCCACCTCGCGACGACCGTGACGAGACGAGGAGGCTTTCGACGCCGACGCCGAGGCCGAGGCCGAGGCCACGGCGAGCTGACATGCGGTCATCTCGATCGCTTCCAGCTGCTTCCGATCGTATTGCTTCTTGAGGAACTTGACGAACGCCTCGCTCGAAGCTTCCCGAGGCCACAGCGCTCGCCGCATGTTGGTCTGGTACACATCCTTCATCGACACCAGCATCGACGGCTTCAGAATGTACCGCATGAGCGCAGCATCGATGTCTTTCACCGAATGGAGCGCATCGAACTCTCGCTCGCTCGACGTCACCTGTGTCGCCTTTGTCACGGTCACTGTCGTGCCCACTGGATTCTCCCGCAGCATCTCCAGCCACGCGGCACACGGCGGACTGTCAGCGTTCCTGTGCGCCACGCACGTTTTGAACACCTTCAACACAAGGCCCGCCTGAACGGACGAGCTCACGCAAAGACCCGCCACGCGAACCTTTCGCGCGGCGCCGTCCTTCGCCGTCGCCTGCGTATTAAGCGGCACGAACTCGAACACCGCCACCGTATTCTTCAGGTCGAGCCTGGCCAAGTCGCTGTTGTTGCCGCCGCCACTGATGCTGACCCGCACATGCCGACGTCTCGCCGCCGCCGCCGACGCACCGCCCCTGTTGCCGACCTCTTCGACCTTCGTCACGATCCCGTTCGCCGACAGCCCCGCCTGCGTGCTCTCCAAGTACCCGGAGCGAATCCCTTCCCGCGCCTCCTCGAGAACCAGCGGGTCAAACGTGCTCACGTACTCGTCCAGAGAACAGAACTCGAGCGGCACAGAGTCGACGACGGCCGTCATGGAGCTCGCCGCCGTGCACGAGCCGAGCTCGTTCTCGGAAGCGAAGACTGCGGCATTCAGAACCTCCTCCAGGTAGCGGCCCTCGTAGTGGCTCGCCGTGGATATAGAGCCGCGGTGCTTTCCCGCTGCGTTCGGCCGTTTCCGGGTCGGCTGAACGGACGCGGACATGACGAGCCGCGGACGCGCTTCGTTTAAACGGGTCTCGGCCCCGTGCGTCAAGCAGACCTTGTATCCATCGACAGGTATGTAGTGTAGCGGGGCGACGAGAAGGACAGACACGGATAAGGAGTACCGGTATTTACAGTAGTTTGCGTGAAATGCGAATGATCCGATCAACTGCAGCTGACTGCAGTCAATGAGGTGCGTTGCCACCCACGCTCGTTTCGTTGAGGCACGCTTTCGCGCGCTCCCAGCGATCGACCTCCAAGGCCACATTCCCACGCTTCCACGGGCACCGGGTACTGGAGGTCGATCCGATCCATCATCGGGCCGCAGGAATCAACGCCAGCGCTGCCGCGAGCGGGCCTTCATACATTCGTGAACTAAAAGAATCAAGAATCAAATGTCGGTGACGACAAATGCCGGCACTCATGAATCATTCCGTCGGGTACGGGATGCCGCTCGGCTTGAACGCGTTTCTGCCGCTTAACGGGTTGAATACGCGCTCGATTACCGTCGGCACCTCGGCGTTGAACTGCGGGTTGAAGTCGGTCAGCACAGTTGCCGGCTGCCAGCCCAGGGCCCGCTGCAACGAGTCCATCCTCCTCCGCGCGATGTTCTTGTCGATGACAAAGCCTTGCGTCATCGACAACGCCAGTTTCCCACCTTTGTTCGAGTCCGTCTCTGGCTGCTCGAGCGACACGGCTCGGACGTTCACAATGTTGTCGCCCGCCAGGAACAGGAACTCGGCGTCAATGGTCTCCGTCGCATCGTCGCCGTCAATCCTCACCCGCACATACGTCGAGCCGCCCGGCGTCTTTTCGTTCTCGAGCACCTTTCCGCGGAAGCGAACGATCGAGTCGGCCGAGGCCCGGCGGATCTTCGGGCGCTCGGGGAGAACACCCCTTTCTTTCGGGAAGGGGTCGCTGAATACCGCGATGGTGGACTTGGCGATGTATCCGGCGGCGTCGAGTTTACTGACCCCCGTTACGGCGGCCTCGAAGTCGCCGCCCTCCACGACGCGACACAACTGAGCGACTGCGTCGTCCGTCGTGGATTCAAACTCCCACGGCGCCGCAAAATGGGCCTCGTCGTCATTGAGGGTCGAGATGCAGGACACCTTGTTCATGCTACACGTGTTGAGGGTCTCGGCTCCCGCGTCGCCGGCGTAGCCAAACGTGTCGATTCCGGCCTCGCCCTCTTCCGCTGAACTGGGTGGGGCCCTCAACATCAGAAGCGAGCCGACCAGCGTCAGGGCCACGCGTCTATCCACCGCGGCAGCGCAGGTCACAGCAGCAGCACGCTCTGTTGTTGCTGCTCGTGACCGTCGCGCCGGCTGTCTCATGGAAAAGGTGGTCGAACACAGGCATTTCATCTTGAAAAATTTGACATTCCGCCGGATGGACGAGTCGTCCACACGTGTGGCCGTGCACGGCCGTTCTACATTCATTCAGTCTCCTCCTCCCTCTCCTCCTCCCTCTCCTCCTCCCTCTCCTCCTCCCTCTCCTCGTCGTCCCCGGGCGCCACGCCGGCGTTCACCCAAGGCAGAAGCGTCCTCAAGAACGCAGCGAGCGGCCCGGCGTCGCCGAGATCGTCGACGCCTGCCATCACGTCCATCATCAACGCCTCCTCCTCCTCCCCAACCCCTCCCTGGAGCGCATCGAGCTCTTCCGGGTTGATTGCCGCGATTGCGTCCGAAAAGTCGTGCACCTTGAGGTGAGCGAACGCATCATCGCCCCCCGCAAACGCCTCGTCGCCGACAGACTTCCACTCGTCGACCGTGAGGCCCAGCGGCAGCGACTCGCGTTGCATATCTGGGGACGTGTTGACCAGAGACGCCACCCGCTCGGCGGACCGCAGCATGAACTCTTGGACGGGCGGAGGCTTCCACAAAGAGTGCGACCGCTCGACAAATATGTCGACGAGCTTGCGCAGGGACGGCGTGTCGGCGAGACCATCCGCGCTGGCCGCGAAAAAGTCGTTCACCAGCACCATGGCCCAGTCTTCCGACATCGGCACGTCCATGGCGGCGAGCCTCCGCTGCAGGCACACCACAACCCCCGGGAACATCATGATCGCCTTGGCCATCAGGTCGTCGGCGTCGGACGACCCGTCCAAATGCGCCGCGAGGGCCAGCGAGTAGACAATGTTTGGCATCGTCGAGGCCTGCGCCACGCCCTTCGCCACCGCCCTAAGCCAGGCAAACTCCCTGCAGCGCAACGCGTAGTAGTCGACGGTGACCAGGACCCCGCTGGGATCTTCTGCGTTGAGCGAATAAAGCAGCTTGAGGCACTCCAACGCCGTCCTCGGCAGCCCTCGGCGTCCGAGAACGTGCGCGTGTCGCATGAGCGCCTTGAACAGCAGCCGGTTGTAGTCCGAATAGGGGACGTGGATGTTCCCGATGGCGTTTGCATTCAGCAGCGTGCCGACCGGCCACCCGCGCTCCACTGCATAGACGCACATCTCCACCAGCTCGTCGGCATAGCCGGCGTCGCCGGTCGACCGATGCAGGTCGGCCATCGACAGGAGCGAGTCGCCGTGCCAAGGGTTCCTCTGCAGCAGCGCCATGATGTGTCTTGGGTCGTACGTTGCTTGCGCTTGCTCGTACATCTCCTGCGCGTCCACGTACTCGGCGTTTGGCACGTAGGAAAAGACTTTTTTCCCGTCATGATCTGCCGAGGCCCCGGTGGCCGTGAGCACCAGCCCCGGCGACTGCATTGGCGGCCACGTCGGTCTGGGGGTGATGAGCAGACCGGGTTTCAGTTCGTGTCGCATGATCCTCCCCCGGGCGGCCAGGCGCCGGACGCGGCGGGACGCGCCAGCAAAGTCGTCGCCCCCACCTGCTCGATCGATCTGGCGGATGTCGGCACCGAAGATCTTCTTCAGCTCCGCGGAAGGCTCGAGGGCATTTCTGCTCACGCAGAAAAGCTGAGCGACCGAGGAGATGGGGACGGAGCTGGACGTGGCGGGACCTTGGTCTCCAAAGCCGAGCTCGGCGAGGATCTGGTCAATGTCCTGTTCCTGTTCCTCCACCGGTTGGGTATTCGTGCGTCGAGACGTTCCAGTCTGGTGCGGCGGGGGCTCTCCGTCAGACGAGGAACTCGACGAGCAGCTCGACGAGGCGTCGTCGTCGTCCGTCTGGGCGGCCAGCATGAGGAAGGCGTTGATAGGAGCGCGCTCGCTCTCGTCGCTCTCGTCGCTCTCGTCGCTCTCATCGCTCGACTGGCTTTCAATCTGAGCTATCTTGAGGAGCTCGCGACGAGCGGCCCGGCCTGCCATCGAT
>Ga0181584_10000887_pt1 | contig 22144 bp, 21 predicted proteins | sample 071ome_30_FD_132462 | JGI IMG/M metagenome (GOLD analysis project Ga0181584, IMG submission 132462) | Coastal salt marsh microbial communities from the Groves Creek Marsh, Skidaway Island, Georgia - 071406AT metaG (megahit assembly) | ecosystem: Environmental > Aquatic > Marine > Intertidal... | reverse complement strand
GTGATTTCGGACATTCGGGAGGGAATTGAAGGCCGCACGGGGCAGTTCCCGCGTGCTCATGAATTTGCCCCTCGGACATGTCGCGCGTCCCCCCCCCCCCCGCACGGGGCCGGCGATCGCCGCCGGCCCCGCACCCGTAACGCATTCGTCGACGACAGCGGTTGATGCCAGGTCCAACGGCCGGAGGCGGACGACTCGCGGAATCATTGGACCTTGATGTTCTTCATCAACAGCCTTCATCGACCGACAACAGGCCAATTCAAGTACGCACCAGCTTCGGACGACCGCAATATCAACAGCTATAAGCTAGCTACGGAATTGAAAACATCGGAGTGGTTCCCCTCGTCGTCGTCCTTGTCCAACCAGCAGCCTGAGGTGTGTGTCAGGCGACCCCTGACGCTGCCTAAGGGTCGGCTACAGTGAGTTTTTTTCCTGATGATGTGTTCGTTTTACATGCAATGAAACCGCCACGACCACCACAACCACCATAAATACTACTACTTCTTCTTCGTCGCAAACGCCTCGTGCTCCAGGATGGCCTCGAACAGTCGGGTTCCCCGGAGGGCGTTGGTCAGCGGCAGGTGGCCCTTGGGCGCGGTCGACTCGTACTTGAACTCCTGCGGCCACTTGCGGTAGACGTCGTTCTCGCCCTGCACCCAGTCGATCGCCCTGAAGAAGCGCGTCCACTGCTTGCGGTTCTGAATCCACATCTGGCGCTGCGCCCTGTATCCGAACTTTCCGTTGCTGGCAGCCGCCCACAGCGCGTCCAGCGTCTCCATATCCTCCACGGCGATTGCCTTCGCCTCCGACCAGTACACCCAGTTGCGCTCCTTGGCCGCCTCGCCGGCCGCCTCGATGAGCTTGGCGCGGGTCTCGTCCTCGGCCTCTCGCCACTTCTGCTCCTGTAAGAGATCCCTGAGCTTGGTGTAGTCGACGCCGGCGCCGCTCTTGAGCTCGACATCCATAATGTTCATCTTGGACGCGGCGGGGGCGGCGGGCCTCGAGGTGGCCGAGGACATGCCTGCGGGCGGGCTCGCGCCGAGCAGGGACGATCCGTTGGAAGGCGCCGGGGCGGATGCAGAGGATCCGGAAGACGGGGAGTCGGATCCCTCCTTCTTCGGCAGGGACGTGGGCCTCGGGGCGCCGCCCAGGAGGGACGTGCCGGACGGCGCGCCTCCCAACAGCGAAGAGCCTAGGTAGAGAACGGTAAGCGTGCGAGTCAGTCAGTCAGTCGGTCAGTCAGTCGGTCAGTCAGTCGGTCTCTCTCTCTCTCTCTCTCTCTCTCTCTCTCTCTCTCTCTCTCTCTCTGTCTCCTTCTCGTCTCGCTCTCGCGTTCCCGTGGGGCTCCTTCTCCCCACTCGGGCGCCGGAGACGTCGACCGCCCACTGGGCTTTGGGATGACGTACCGCTAACTGGCTTCTTCTCTTCCTCCGCACGCACGACAAACCGCGTGGAGCGAAGTGTGTTAGTGCGAGCATGTGTGCGCGCCGGGACGCTCGAGGCCAGCAAAGTGGCCTGATTTACGCCCTGCACGAATGAGAGCATTGTTCCTCAGCGTCGTGCGGCCGTTGGATATGAGGGGGATGGTCGTGCCGGGTCTTTAAAACAACAACTATTGGATATGAGGAGAAGGCGAGAGAGAATGGGAGAGACGAGAGACGACGGCATTCTCGTCGTCCGCAACTCATCAGCCGATCTGGATAGCGACGAGGCCGGTCTGACCACACCAACAACACCTTTTGTGTGTTCGTTCTCTCTCTCGGCATCCAGGCATCTCGAGGCTTTCAACCACGTACACATCATCCGCACAGCGCAGCGCATTCGGTTCTGCGACCACTAGACAGCATCGATGCGTGTTACACACCCACAGCCACAGACCACGTCTGTGGCTGCTCGCTTGCACCCCGTCGCTCCCGCTCCCGCTCCCGCTCCCGCTTCCTCGGCGACCCGTCGGTGCCTTCTTTCCCTCGTGCCGGCGGGACTCGTCCTGGCCCTGACCGCACCGCCGAGCTCGTCGGCTTCCACGTCGGCCACGCTGTCGTACGTGCCGGCGTCCATCGACCCGTCGCTCACGCCAGACTCGACGACGTACGACGCGTCGGACGAGCGGCTGCGGCGAGCGGGACGGTTAATCCAGGAGGCGTTGAACGCGCCGACGGTCGAGGACGAGGAGCGGACGTGGACGCGGATCATCGAGGAGTTTTCGGGCGTGGAGGCCGTCTGGCGGGACGACGTCGTCGGTCGGGCGTACGGGAACCGTGGAAACGCGAGGTCGCGGCAGGGGAAGGTGGACGAGGCGCTCAAGGACTATGATGAGTCGATCAGGATCTGTCCGTGGTCGGTGGACCCGGTGCTGGTATGTTCTGGTTGGTTGGGTGGTGGTGGTTCGGTTCACACGCTCACACACGCTGTGCTCACACTCACGCTCATGCACGCACACGCACAGAATCGGGGGGTTCTCTTCGAGAACCAGCTGTTGTTCGACGAGGCCATCGCCGACTACCGCGCCGTGCTGAAGGTCTCCCCGTCGGATCCGGTCGCCTGGAACAACCTCGGCAACGCGCTGATGGGCAGCGAGAAGTTCGAGGAGGCGATCAAGGCGTTCGACAAGGCCGTGAAGCTGGGGGGAAATAATTATGCGTTTGCGATGGCGAACAAGTCCATCTGTCTGTACGCCAACGGGGACGACCAGGAGGCTGAGCGGGAGATGATGAGCTTGCTCCGTCGGTTCCCCAACTTTGCAGAGGTCAGGGCTAGCCTGGGTAGCCTGCAGTGGATTAAGGGAGAGCGAGAGAAGGCCGAGGAAAACTGGCTGCGGGTCAACGAGCCGCGCTACAGGGACGTCAGGTGGCTGCGGAAGTCCCGGCGGTGGCCGAAGCGGCTCGCGGATGCGGCCGAGAAGTACCTGTCTCTGTCCTCATGAGTATAGTATACGAGTAGTATTATAGGAGTCGTATCAACGAAATCAGCAATCAGCAATTGAGAGATCTGGTATTCCTGCCGTGGCACCATCCTCCTAGGCCTCCTTCCGACTCTTCTTCGTCCTTTTCTTCGTGCGGCGGCGCCCGCCGATCTCCGACTTGATCCAGTTCGCGTACGGCTCGATCGCCGTGTAGAACCCGACGGTGTTCTTGCCGCTCTGGCACCTTGCGGTCAGCCCGTAGCTAACCACGCCGACGAGGACACTCTCGTTGGCGTCCGAGTTTGTGAATTCGTCCTTGGACGGGATGATCAGCGGACCTCCCGAGTCCCCGCTGCAGCTGTCTCCCTCGCCGAGACCGGCCGCCATCTTGTCATCCTCCATCTGGAAGTACGTTCCCGTCATCTGGCCGAACTTCTTGACCTGCGACACCGTCAGGGACGGGACCGCGACGTACTTGAGCTTGGAGCTCGGCGACCTGTTGGTCTCGGTGACACCCCATCCGGCCACCACGAGCCACGGCGGGATGCGCGTGTTCTTCGACGCCAGTTGTATTGGCTTGAATTCGCTCGGCACGGCGCGGTCCAGTTTCAGCACCGCGATATCTCCCTCGAGGTTGCCGTTCCTGGCCGGCGCAAAGGTCGTTGGGACGATGAACGTCTTGACGTTGTACATGGCCCTGTTCGGGACCCGTCGAATATCTTTCTCCCCGATGACGGCCGTGACCGATTGGGCACTGGTGCGGCCGAACTCGTCGACGAGGCAGTGCGCGGCCGACACGAGATATCGATCGGCGACGAGCGATGCCCCGCAAGAGTAGATGCCATCCTTTGCCTGGATCTCCAGGTAGACGGCGAAATTCTAGCGAGCGAATGGTCAAGGAGTGGTCGTAGTGAGTGGTGAGTGGCGAGTGGTGGTTAGTGGTGGTTAGTGGTGGTGGTACCGCGACGACGAATCAACGAAAACGCACCAGGATATCCTCTGGCGCTGCCGACCCGTAGGCGATGCGCGAGGCCGAGGCGTTCCGAGAAACGGGCCTTGTCGCGGAGTTCGCAGATGCACTGCGGAAAAGACGGCGTGCAAGGACGTGGGTGAGTGGCGAGGCGAGGGGGGGGTGGGAAGCTGCCCACGGAGCTGGCAGGGGGGCGAATGGGGGGGACGAGAGCGAAGGACCGAAACGTCTCGGTCGCGAGGCAAACACGCACTCATCGGTCAGGATGGCATCCATTGCGTCGATATCGGCCGCGGTCAGGTCGGGACTGGCGAAGGACGGGGCGTCTTTCGACCCGGTCGTCGTCTCGTCAAATGGTCCAGGTCCGTTTTTGAGCTTAAACACGACGCTCTTTCCGCGTTTCTTCCCTGCTGCGAGCAATGGAACGTGTAGATATGGGTCAGTGGAGCGCTTCAGAGGCGCAAGAGGGACGAAAACGGGGCGTACCAGCACCGGCAGCACTGACATGTCCGACGACAACGAGCGTGGACAAGAAAAGGAAGAGGAAGGTCCTCGCGGTCCTTCCGGACACCATGGCGACGTTCCAACGGTACGGTGAGGGTGTAATAGAGGTAAAGAGAGCGTCTTTAGTTTGAAAGTGACGGTTTCTGATCGGACGCGTTCAACCTTTCATGTTGGTGGCCGCGGGCGCGGCTACCGCGGGCGCGGCTACCGCTGGCAAACAATGGGGGGACTCGCGACCAGTCGTACGACGACGACCACAGACACTCACTCTCCCTCACCCTCCCTCACCCTCCCTCACCCTCCCTCACCCTCTCTCGCTCTATTTTACAGTCTTCACGATCACGTACACATGTCACGAACGTCGCCGGCCCGCCTGTTGAACATGTGCGACGCCGTCAACGAGGCGCTCGCGACCGCGCTCGCCAGAATACCGACGGCCCTCGTGTTCGGCGAGGACGTCGCCTTTGGCGGCGTTTTCAGGTGTACTCGTGGCCTGCAAGACCGTTTCGGGAAGCAGCGAGTCTTCAACACGCCGCTGTCCGAGTCGGGCATCGTTGGGTTCGGGGTCGGTGCCGCCGCTGCCGGCCTCACACCGATCGCCGAGATCCAGTTCGCCGACTACATCTTCCCAGCGATGGACCAGATTGTCAACGAGGCCGCCAAGTACCGCTACCGGTCGGGGGGGGTATGGGACGTGGGCGGATTGACCATTCGCGCGCCCTGGGGGGCCGTCGGCAAGGGCGGCCACTACCACTCGTCCGCGCCAGAGGCCTTTCTCACGCACGCGGCGGGGCTGAAGGTCGTCATCCCCAGTTCACCGTACGAAGCAAAGGGCCTCCTGTTGGCATCGATCCGGGACCCCAATCCGGTGGTGTTCTTCGAGCCGAAACGGCTGTACCGCCTGGCCGAAGAGGCAGTCCCCGAAGGGGACTACACCATCCCCCTTGGCCAAGCGCGCGTCGTCCGCCAGGGAAATCACGTGACTGTCGTCACGTGGGGACAGTCCGTCTTCACGGCCCAACGGGCTGCCGACGCGCTCGCCGACCGCGGCGTCAGCGCGGAGGTGATCGACTTGCGCACCCTGGTGCCGCTCGACGTGGCCACGCTCGCGAGGTCGGTCGGCAAAACGGGCCGCCTCGTCGTCGTTCACGAGGCGCCGAAAACCAGCGGGTTCGGCGCCGAGGTCGTCGCGAGCATCACCGAGGCGTGCTGGCCGGACCTCCGGGCGCCCCCCTTGCGCGTGTGTGGCTTTGACGTTCCCGGCGTGCCGTATGCCCTTGAGGCCGACTACCTGCCGAGCGTTCGTCGCATTGTCCGGGCCGTCACGTCCGTCCTCAGAAACTAGTGGTGGTGCCCGAGGGACATGAGAATGGGCAGGACGGATCCCACGCCCAGGGCAATGGCGTCGTCCCGTTGCAGTCGCCGCGAGAGCACGCCCGGAAGGATGTGGGACGTGCTAGCCCACAAGAACGTTCCCCCGCTGAACAGCATCGCCAGCGCCACGCCTTTATCTCCCAAGGCGCCTCTGAACATGGAGAGCAAGACGTACGTGGCCATGGTCGAGAGGGGCGCCGCGGCGCTGAACCACAGGATCGCCTCCTGACTGCGCGCCCAGCCCCACTTGCAACTCATCAGGAACGAAGACAGCCCAAAGGCCATGGGCGCTTTATGCGCCACCATCGCAAAGCCCAGGATCAGGGTCGTCGAGGTGTTCCCGGACACGAACGCGCTGCCCATCGCGATGCCGTCGGCCACGCAGTGAACGAGCAGGCCAGCGATGGCCGACTCGGGCGACTTTGACGCCCCCTCCTTCGACGACGCCTCCTTCGAAGCGTGCTCGTCGTGTCCACTGTGTCCACTGTTTCCATTGTGTCCGCCGCAGCAGTCGTGACCCGCCTTCGTGTTGAGGCGTTCGAACGCCACCATGACTAGGTAGCCGACAACAAGCGCCAAGCCGGCGCAGGCGAATGGCAGCTCGTCGCCTGCGTGGTCGTGGGTCTCGTGCGCGTCATGGTCGTGGCCGTGGCCGTGGTCGCCGTGATCGTGTCCGAACCACAGGGCAAACCCCTCTGGAATGACGACGGCGAGGACGCTCGACAGCATCAAGCCGCCGCTCAGCGCGCTGAGCAGACTGGCTTTTGAGCTCGATTCGTCGATGGGAAAGAAGAAGGGCAGGCAGGCGGCGCCATACGCCCCGAAGAACATCAGCGCGATGATGATGATGGCGTCCATATATACTCGACTGCAGTCGAACCACGACGACACGGAAAGCAGCGCGTTTGCTTTCAAAAAATTCGAAAATTTGCGATGCAGTTTCTCGTCACCTCGCTCTTCCTCCTCCTCCATCTGGCCCTGATCCTGCTCACCGTGGGATCACTGCAGCCACTCGACCGGGCGATCCAGCTCTTGGCGTACGGGCATTGACGTGACCTCGACCGAGTTTGGCTTCGATCGTCGCTCACTCGCTTCGTTCTCGTCCCGCCAGGTACACCGCGGCTGTGCGGTTGAGCCTCGTCGTCCACGCCTTGAGGCTCTCCAGGCGGGTTCCCACGCCCCAAGCGCCGATCTCCCTGGCGGGGCTCACGGACTGGGCGAGGCAGGCGAGTGCGACGACCGAGGTGGGTATTGATCCTTTGCCGACGTGCGGCTGCGCCATCCCTCTCACTCACTCACTCTCACTCGCTCACTCGCCAACTCGCGCCGCTCGCCAGGGCTTTTACATCTTCACGTCGTTCATACTGCTTTCCAACCCAGCGGGGTCGCTGTCGCTGGTATCGCAGGCAATCCTCGCCGCCTACCACGCGGCGAGCTACACGCAGAGCCTCAACCTGCGCCTTCTGGGCGGTCTCCGCAAAAAGCTCGCCGCACACCAGCCACATGCGCTGCTCGTCATGGGACTGTGCGATGTCGGCGTCGCCGTCCAGCTCCTGGTCGCCGCGGTGGTCGGTGGCGCGGGCGTCCGCGGGGGGATGCAGACGTTGGTCTACTCGAACCTGCTGAGGCAGCGGTCGATTGCCGCGGAATCGACGCCAGAGTGCTCTTACTATCGCACCACGTGGAACTACTTGGGCGCGTCTCCGATCGGGTCCGTGGCAAAGCAGATGCCGTTCTTCGGGTTGGTGTCGGGGTGGTTCCAGGGGCAGCGACGGTGAGAGCCACGGGGTTGGTCGTATGACGGGTTGGAAAACCAGAATTGCGGGGTTTGATCTGGACTCGTCGGACTGAGTTGGCGAGCTTCGCGCGTCCCATGATCATGATGGCCCGCGCGACTCGCACCCGCCCCACCATCCCCCCTGCCCCGGTCTCGAAGCCTTCGGATCAGCGGCAGACCGGCGTAGAGGGCGTAGAGGGCGCCGAGGAGGCTTCCGATGATGGTCACGCCGGTGAAGAAGCGCTTCCAACAGCCATGGAGGAGCGAGCACTTGAGGGAGAGGATGTTGGGGCACCGCGCGCTGCAGGCCAGGAACTGCGGCGGGTCGCCGGTCGGGTCGCTCCCGTCGGGGGTGCCCTGCTCGGGCAGCGGAGCGTAGGCGGTGGCAGTCATCGTAAAGTTGACCGCGCGGGTGTCCGTCACGTCGCCCAGGGCGTTGGACACGACCACCGCGCACGTGGCGTTGGTGGCCGCGAGGTCGGTCCGAGCCCGCACGTCGAACTCGAACGTCCGCAGCCCGCCGGCCTCGACGGCGGCGCTCTGTTGCAGCATCGGCAGCAGTTCGGCCGTACAGTTAACCACGGAGACGTGGAACATGGCTGGCTTGGCGCTCGTGTTGTTGACCGAGACGCGCAGGCGGCCCGACTCGTCGATGGCGGCAAACTCGTCCAGCGAGGCGTCCACGATGGTGGCGCGGCCCGCGTTGGTGACGAACGTCATATCGTCGGCCTTGATGGAGAGCGTCACGACGCTGCTCCTCATCTGGGCCATCGGTAGCTTGAGGAGGAGGCCGTCCGGTCCCTGGAGCGCCTGCCCGACATTGTCGGTCCCGCCGCCATACCTCCGGATGTTGTACAGCGGACTGAGCCCCCGAGCCGCCCGCGCCTGGTCTTCCATCTCGTAGTGGAAGATCTGATTGTTCAGGCACGAGCCGAACGGCCGATCGCACGCCTCGGTCTGGTACCTGAAGGAGGTGTAAGAGACGCCAATCTTGTCGCACTCGCCGTTGGTCGAAACCAGCGACTGCTCGAAGATCGACCACATGTCCAGGTTGGAGGTGAAGATCTGGTTCGGAGACAAACCCGGCTGGACGGGAATCATGAGCCAGTGGTCTTGCAGACTGGACAGCTCGGCGTAGGCGGCGAAATCGCCCACGAGCTCGGCCACCACGTCGCCTCGCCCGGACGGTGCCACCGTCCGCACCGGCGACAGCGTCAGCGTCTCCGTCGTGTTCAGCGTGGGCGCGTCGACGTGGACCTGGATCTGAAAGTCAATCTGATAGGTGCCAATCTGGTATCCTCGATACCACCAGTTGTCGTCGTACCGGAGGCAGTGCGCCGAGGAAGCCGCGCCGTCGAGGACCCACGACATCGAGTACGAGCAGTCCCGAAACCCCCTGTAAATGCTGTCTCCACCGAACGACGGGCATTTGCAGCAAAAACCTTGGCTGTCCGGCACGTCCGACCCCCCGAGCGTGGCCCACCCGCACGTCGCGTCGCTGCGAAACTCTGAGTCGACGCACGTCCCTCGACCGGACCCGGCGCCCGTCTCCACGTACTGTTCCCAGGGTCTGCCGTTGTACATCGTCGGGTTTGAAAGCGCGTAAAGCAGCGACGCGGGCGTCTTGGTGATACCGATCGTCATGTTGGTCTCGAGGCACTTCTCGCCGCCGCCGTCGCCGTCGCTCACGCACCCGACGGAAACCTCGAGGTGATCCGTCGAGTGGGTGCGGTCGTTCTCGACGACCATGGAGACCAGCAGCTTTTCACGACAGTCAAGGCGATCGTCGTGGTCATCGCAGCGGACGACGGACGACTGGGAGAGGAGGGAGGCGGGCGCACGGTGTACGACAGCGACGAGGACGAGGACGAGCAATGTCAACATCGGTTCGTTCGTTTCATTCGTGATCGTGTCAATATAAAAGACACTTCTATCGTGGTTTATAGACGTCGACGAGCGCCTCGAGGCGTTTGATCAGGCCGCCGCCGCCGAGGTCGCCGGCCGCCACGGCCTCGATATTGTCGAGCGCGTCGAGAAGGTCCATCCGCGAGCAGGTCTCGTCGACATACTTTTCCAAGAACGTATCGACGGCCTTGAACAGCTTTTTTGAATCGCGCAACGATCGCTCGGCCGCCGTCAGTTGTTGGACGAGCTGGGTGTTCGAGCGGGTGAGTCTGACGACGAGGGGTGACGACGTGTCGGCTTCTCCTCTGCCGGTGTCTTCCGGCCCGGACAGATCAAAGGGAGGCTTCGGGGTCTTTCGCCTGTTTGGGGTCGTCGGGATGGTTTGATCTTCCTCGCCCCGGTGCGCTGCTGCTGTCGTTGACGCGTCCACGGCGAGCGTGTCTTCCTTCGACCGGCGGGGAGAGGGTGTCGCATCCACTTCGTTCACCCACACCCAGAGACCGAGAATGAATCCGAATGCTTTCGCGAGGAGCTCGAGAAGCGAGTAGAACGGGAGGATCGTCGACCTTGACTCCCTCATCCTCCCTCCAGTCAGTCCTAGTGGACAACGCCCGCTCCCACTCACACGAATTCGTAGAACATACAAATAGCGACGTGTCGACGGACGAACCCACGCAAACTATGGTTTAGTTCTGCCGAATTCGGTCTTCTCGGTTTCGCCCGTCGAAAACGAAGCCAGTCGAGCACGGCATAATTAAACCATAGTTTGCGTGGGTTCGCTCGTCAATCGATCGTTCAGTGTGTGATATACGTTGTTGCGTTGACGGCTGCAGCATGGCGAATAGGAAAAACAAGCTTCTGCTGTCTGACTTGTTCCCGGAATTGGCCGCGGAGCGGGAGGTCGCGGAGGAGGAGGAGCGGGAGAGGGAGGAGCCGGCGAGGAAGGTTCAGAAGATACGTAAGAATGGGAGACCTATGGATTTGACCAAGTACGAGGAGAAGTGGAACGCCCGCCCGGAGGTGTGCAAGGAATGGAAGCGGACGAAGGGCGGTTTCCGAAGAGGAACAAGAAGGACAAGGAGGAGACGAGTTTGTACAAGTGGCTGGCGGCGTGCAAGCCTGGTGGAAGGATGTGGACCCAGGCTCGCTGGGAGAAGTTGAACGAGGCGTTCCGGGTTGGGTTGGTCAGGCTGGCAACCAGGTCACCAGGGACGAGGCCCAGTGGGACGCGACCCTTGAGGCCGTGAAGCTGTTCAAGCGGACCCACGGCAGGTTCCCGAAGGGTAGCGGCGATGCGGAAGAGAGGAGGCTGTACTACTGGCTGAAGGACAACTTCACTACACCCACGAGCGCGCCAACAAGCTCGTCCTCACCTTCGGCGACGGCTGGCAGTCCGAGTGCTTTCCGAAATCCATCTACGCCTGGTAGTAGTGGTATATATTAGACAAATAACGAATGACCAAAGAATGAAACTCGCACTGGACCCCCCGTCGTCTAGCTCTGTGCGCACTGTACACCCCGGCCACCGCCCATGTCATCGTCGTCCGAGTCGTCGTACTGGTTGCTATGATGCCTCTCGTACATCTTCCGCTTCTTCAGCTCCTCCTCCATGTCGGCCACTTCGGCGAGCGTGACCTCCTCGACCTCGTCCTCGTTCATCGGCGCAGCCCCGTTGGCAGCCGGCGCGCCGAGGATCTCGCGCAGCTTCTCGCGCTGCTCGTCGGTCACTTCCGCGGGGAAGTCGACCGAGAAGTGGATGTACAGGTTGCCTTTCGCGAAGGGATTGCCGGCGACGGGCATTCCCTCGTTCTTAATGCAGCACCACTGATCGCTGGTGACGACGTGGCCAGTCGGCTGGTGGACGTCGAGCACCCGGCCGTCGAGGTGCTCGACGTGCAACGAGAAGCCGGTCAGGGCCTCGACCAGGCTGATTGACTTCTCCATGAACAGATCATTGCCCATCCGCTTGAACGTCTCGTGTGGCTTCTGGTCCAACACGAAAACCAGGTCTCCGGGCAGGACGTCGGGCGAGTCGGTGCCGGCCTCCCCGCTGAACACGATCTTCTGGTTCAGGCGCGCGCCGCGGTCGATGTGGACCTCGAAGATCTTCTTGTCCGACACGAGGCACGATCCCGAGCACTTTCCGCAGCGATCGGAGGGCGGGCAGGAGAACCCGGAGCCCGAGCAGCCCGAGCAGCGCTGCTGGATCTGCTGCACCATTCCCGGCCCGAGCTGCCGCAGCTTCACCTCGGTCCCGCTGCCGTGACAGTTCCCGCACTGGTACTTCTTCCCGCTCTTGGAGCCGGACGCGTTGCACTCGGGGCACTTGATCCGTCGGGTGCTCTGGAGCTTCCGCAAGCCCCCCTTGTACATCTCCTCCAGGGTGACCTTGAGCCTGTGCACGGTGTCGTCAGACTTGCGCTGCCTCGGCGGCCCGCCCCGTCCGCGGCCCATTCCGAAGAGGTCGAAGATGTCGGCGCCGCCCATCGAGGGCCCGCCGTTCTCGAGCCCCTCCTCGCCATACTTGTCGTACAGCGCCCTCTTCTCCTCGTCGCGGAGCACCTCGTACGCCTGGTTGATCGCCTTGAACTGCTCCTCGTCACCTCCCTTGTCCGGGTGGTGCTTGAGAGCGAGCTTTCTATGGGCCTTCTTGATCTCGTGCTGCGTCGCCGTCTTTTCCACGCCGAGCAGCTCGTAGAACTTGTCGTTGTTCACAGGTCCAGCTGGGCCACCGCCAAACCCACCGGGCATGCCTCCGGGCATGCCTCCAAAGCCCCCGCCGAAGAACATTCTCGAATCCGATTCAAAATTACCGTCTCTTCGCCTCGCTCCGCTCTGTCGTGCCAGGGGAGCTAAATGATGTTCAGATGATTGTTACCGAAGTCGTCGCCGCCGAATTTCGAATGTCGCCGGCACGGATGGAGCGTTGACTCCGTGGTGGGTGTCTTTTCCGTCTTCCGCCCGCTAACGTCATCTCTACGAAAACGCCCTCCCCATCGCCACGTCCATCTTGCGCAACGCCAGATCGACTTCGTCCTCGGAGATGCAGAGCGGGGGCAGGAGCCGCACCGTCTCTTTCGTCCCAGCCGTGATCAGCAGCAGGTCCTCCCGGAACCCCTCCTCCACGAGCCGCCCTGCCGCGCCCGCACTGTCAAATTCCACCGCCACCATCAGGCCGCGACCGCGCACCTCGGCAATCGTCGGATACTTCGACTTGAGATCCACGAGACCCTTCATGAGCTGCTGCCCGCGCCGCCCAGCGTTGGCCACCATGTCGTCCTTGCGGATCGCCCGCAACGTCCCACACGCGGCCGCACACGCCAGCGCACTGCCCCCGTACGTCCCCCCCATCATGCCCGGCACCATCTTATCGAACGCATCATGCCTCGTCGCGAGCCCGGCCACCGGAAACCCGCTCGCGATACCCTTGGCAAAGACCAGGATGTCCGGCTGGACATCGGTCAGACCCTGGTGCGCCCACCACGAGCCCGTCCGCCCGACGCCCGACTGGACCTCGTCGAAGATCAGCATCATGTCGTGTCGGTCGCAGACCGTGCGCAGCTCCTCCAGGTACCCCGGAGGCGGCACCAGAAAGCCCCCCTCGCCGAGGATGGGCTCGACTATGATGGCAGCCGTCTCGGAGGGATGCGACTGCGTCTTGAGCAGCGCGTGCAGTTCCTGGATCGGCGTCCCACAGCACTTCCTGTCGGCATACTCGCCCCCGACCCCGGGCACGCACGGCGCCACGCCGTAGCCCATCCCCCCCGCCGCCTTCCGCGTTGGACAGTGGAGGCAGTAGGGATAGGTCGCGACCACCGACGGATCCACCCCGAACGTCTGCCGATAGACTGCCTTGCTCGTGGTCAAAGACATGGCCCCGAACGTCCGACCGTGGTAGCCGCCCGCCACGCTGATGACGTTACGCTTACCCGTGAAAGACCTCGCCACCTTGATGTGAACGAGCGAACGAGCGAAGGAGTTCAAAGAGTCAGAGAGTCAGCGCACGCACCACGGCGCTCTGCGTACGTACCTTGATGGCGTTATCGACCGCCTCCGACCCAGAGTTGCACAGGAAGAAACGGGTCAGAGTCGAAGGCATGATCCCCTTGAGCTCGTTCACGAGCTCGATACTCGCCGGCGACGCAGGCAGACAGTTCTGCTGCGAGAATATCAGCGACTCTGCCTTGCGAACGGACGAAGTGCACAGCGCGAGTGAGAGCGAGCGAGCGAGTGTGAGGGAGGGCGCGGGCGTGCGAGTGTTCGACGAGTTCGACGAGTTCGAAGACCGCACGTCGGTCGAGGTCAACACATACCTGCCTCTTGATCGCTTCCACCACGAGCGGGTGCGTGTGTCCCGTCGACGTGACGCCGATGCCGCTGGTCAGATCGAGCAGACGCCTCCCGCACGCAGTCTCGACGTAGACCCCCTCGCCCTTGACAGCCACCACATCGTGAAACTTCGCCACCGCAGGCGGGAGGTTGTCCACGATACTGGAGAGTGTGTGGAGGGCGCGATGAGGGGGGCGCGGACCGCGTCGAAGGACGAGCATCGAAGATGTTCGTCGAGGGTGAATGAAAAGGCGTGTCCGCGCGAGTGGGTATAGGGTATGTATGTTCTTCTTGGGTATGTATGAAATGTGTGGGAGAAAAAAGGACTGTCGAAGACTGTCGAAGGAACGCGGATCCCGAGACGACGAGGGCCGCGGCCCCGGGGCCGAATACGAATAACAGGGCCCTGTTATTCGTATTCCTTTTAACCGTAACCGTCACACCACCACGATCGTGTGTTCTGTTCTGTGCAGGCATCTAGTACGGCCTTCGACCAAACCGTCCAGACTTCAGTCTCGTTTCATTGCCCCCCAATCTCTCGAAAATGTTTTCGAAGCACTCGAAATCCACCAAGGACGTTTCCCATCTTCAGGGAAACTCACCGAGCGACTTTGTCGACTCTACGTGCGTTACTTGGCTTTCAGCTGTCGTCGTCGATACATACACTGGGTAGAGGGCACGGCGCGATCGGCAACGTACCCCCAATCTCTTACCCCTTGGTCACCCTCCACCGAGTCGCGAGTCGGTGGGCAGTGACGAACGGGGCGGGGTATTCCTGTGGGGTATTGGGCGGACCGCTGCGCTCCCAGCTCATCTCACCCTCCCTCTCACCTCGTTTCCTCGCTCGCTCGCTCAGGTTTGCCTCGCGTCACATGACGCAACCGATCCCAAAGTCCATCATGCCGGAGGGTTCCATCCCGGCGAACGTCGTGTACCAGGTCATCAAGGACCTGAGGGAGCTGGACTCTCGTCCGGTGCTGAACTTGGCGTCGTTCGTGACCACCTACATGGAGGACGAGGCTCGCCAGCTGATGATGGACTCGTTGGATATCAATTTCGTGGACACTGACGAGTATGTTCCTTTGAAATTGACGAGCGGCGCGGGGTATTCTTGCCGTGGGGTGAGCGACGGGTTGCTGCGCTCCCCGCTCACCCTCCCTCTGCGCACCCACCCTCTCACCCTCTCACCCTCTCACCCTCTCACCCTCTCACCCTCTCACCCTCTTCTCCCGCCAGGTACCCATCGTGCCAGGAGATTTCCAACCGGTGCGTCAGTATGATGGCGGCGCTGTTCAACTCGCCGTCCGTGGATGCCATGGGGAACGGGGACGCCGTGGGCGCGCCGACGGTGGGGTCGTCTGAGGCCATCATGCTGTGTGCGTTGTCCATGAAGAAGAGGTGGCAGGAGCGCCGCGCCAAGCTTGGTCTGGACAATACCAAGCCCAACCTGGTCATGGGGAACCAGACGCACGTCTGCTGGGAGAAGTTCTGCAGGTATTGGGACGTCGAGGCGCGCTATGTCAAGTGCGAGGAGGGGCGCTATTGCGCGACGCCAGAGCTGATCGCGGCCAAGTGCGACGAGAACACCATCGGCGTGGTTTCTGTCTTTGGATCGACCTATACGGGCGAGTTCGAAGACACCGAGGGCCTGGACGCTATGGTGGGCAAGCTCAACAAGAAGAACGGCTGGGACTTGGTCATCCACGTCGACGGTGCTTCCGGCGCCATGGTCGCGCCTTTCCTGTACCCCAACGTCAAGTTCGACTTCAGGCTGCCCAACGTGGCGTCCATCAACATCTCGGGGCACAAGTACGGACTCGTCTACCCCGGACTCGGATGGGCCATCTGGCGCGATGCCGCGGCGCTGCCCGAGTCGATGGTGTTCTACTGCGATTATCTCGGCACAGTCGAGCGCAGTATCACGCTCAACTTCTCGAGGGGAGCCAACAACATTATCTCGCAGTACTACCAGTTCCTGCGCCTCGGTCGCGAGGGCTACACCAAGATCATGACCAACCTGAACGCCATCTCCAAGCACGTCAGGAAGGCCATCATAGACACCGGCCACTTTGAGATCCTCTCTCAGGACGTCGGCGTGCCTCTGGTCGCCTTCAGGCTCAACAAGGTCAAGGGCAGCGACGGCAAGATGCATTCCAGGCTCTACGACGAGTTCCAGCTGGCCGAGCGGATGAGGATGTTCGGATGGGTGTTGCCGGCCTACAAGATGCCCGAGGGCGCCGAGCACGTCAAGCTCATGAGGATCACCATCCGGGAGGACTTCTCGATGACCATGGCCGACCAGGTCATCCAGAAGCTGATCGAGTGTGTGGAGTGGCTCGATACCCACTTCACGGTGAGCAAAGAGGACCTGGACAAGATCGCCGGGAAGACCTGGGGGAGGACGTACTCGCGCATGGACTCGAAGGTCCTCGTCGGGTTTGAGGAACTCTTGAGGCCTTGCTAAGACGGAGAAAATTGCGAAGAATCAGTTAACTGTGTTTTAACCGTAGGAGAGGAGCATAAACCACATTCACCATATAATAGGGTGCGCGCCCATGGCACGCACAGCGTAGTATCGAGGCTGCAGGCCAGGTTTTTAAGAGAACTCTAGAGTCGAATCCGGATGGCCTCGAAACTCGCCGTTTCCAGCCAGCAGGTGTTCCTGAAGGTCGACGTGGACTGCGAATACGTCACAGGGTACGTGAACGACGTGACCGGCGCGGGCACGACGCCCTGACCTCCCTATCTCGCGCACAACCCGGCTCACTCAGTCCTCGCTCGCATCGACCACCAGTCGGACCGTCCTGGCCCTCACTACCAAGGGCGACAGCGATGCGTTGCCCATCGACCGGGTGGCGCTGAACTGCTCGTCGGGGATCCTCGTGCACTCGGTCCGACTGCTCGACGACAAGATACGCAAAGGTGACCAGGGAGACAAGGACGGGCGGGAAAACGGTGCGGATGCACCAGCCGAATTAGCCGACAACAGGTGGGTATCGAACTCGACCGAGGCGTGCGTTCCGCGCTCCACGCCCTGACACTCTGACACTCTGACACTCTGACACTCTGACACTCTGACACTCTGACACTCTGACACTCTGACACTCTGACACTCTGACACTCTAACTCGCCCACTCGCGCTCCGCGTTCGTTCGTTCGCCAGGGAGCTCGAGTGGTCGATCGTGCGGCCTCAGGCCAACCCGTCCCAGCCGTTGAACGGCAAGCGAGACCCGAGCGACTTTTACAAGTCGGTGTGCGCGGCCCGGGCAGAGCCGACGCTGCAGGTGACGCTGCCAGACGCGCGGGAGGACGTGCGGATCGAGATCACCTTCACGGTGGAAGCGCTACTGGCGTCCCAGTCCGGATATATTTGCTCGTGGAACCTCAGCGGGGACGCGCTGTCGCAGTCGTCGCCGCCGTCCGCGTGGACGCCGTGCGTGGACGCGGCTGACGCGCTCGTGGACGCGTTCGAGCTGCAGCTGCTGGTGCCGCCCACGTGCGTGGGCGTGGCTTCCGGCGACCTCAAGTCGATCGAGCGCTCGCCGGTCCTCGAAAGCTGGACTCTGTACCACTACCGGATGCCGTACCCGTGCTCGGCGTGCGACGTGGCATTCGCGGTCGGCGAGCTCGACCTGTCGACCGGGAGGGACGGCATCGAGGAAGGCTCTACGGAGTCTTCCGGGGGACCCGTCGTCAACCACTTTGTGCCGAGGGGCGTGACGAGTAGGCGCACGAAGAGCAACATGGAATACGTGGCGGCGTTCGACAAGCTGGCATTCAACATCCTTTCGCAGGCGCTCGGCGGGGCCATGCCGACGCTGTCGACGATGAACGTCGTCTTCCTGCCGCGGGTCGCGATGCCGGCGACCATGCAGCAGGGCGTCGGCTTTCAGGCCATCTGCATGGAGGACGTGCCGCCGCTCGACAGCATCGAAGCCTCGCTGCGGCTGCGTCGCGACGCCGCCTTCTCGCTCGCAAAGCAGTGGTTTGGCTTTTGGGTGCGACCGGGAAGCTTCAACGACAACTGGATGGTGCTGGCCCTGCAACAGTGGCTCGCCGACCAGTTTGTCCTCACGTGCATCGGCAAGACGGACTACCTCTACCAGCGGTACCAGCGGCACGTGGCGGTCGCCGAGATGGACAACGGGGAGGCCCCGCCCCTGGCGGGCGCCTCCTTCTTCGGCACGCAGTCGCTCGATTTTACGCGGTTCTACGCCATCAAGGCCGCGGTCGTGCTGTCGATGATGGAGAACCGGGCCGGAGAGCAGCTGTTCAAGAAGCAGGTGGAGAGCTTCTTCTCCAAGGAGCCGCTCGTGTTCCGGGCCAGGGAGTTTTTCGAAGAGCTGGCTAAGGCTGGCGACTACGCCAACGAGGTCGAGCCGTTCCTGGAGCGTTGGGTGTTTGGCTCGGGCGCGCCGTCCGTGTCTATCGGCGTGCAGTACACCAAGCGTGGCTCGAAGCTGGACGTCGGCGTCAAGCAGATCGGATGCGACGCGGCGTTCAATTCGGCCTCCAAGGCCGAGAAGACCATGGGCGTCGCCGGCGTCATCAAGGTGGGCATCCAGGAGGGCTCGGGCAACAAGGTTGACCACCCGCTCCACTTGGGGACCAGGGGCTACCTGGCGAAGGCGCTCAGCGTCAACCCGCTCGTGAAGAAGATCGCAGGCAAGCGTGGTCGCAAGAAAAAGTCCGAAGAGGCCCTCATCGAGTCCAAGAAGCTGGCCCTCCAGAACGCCCAGCACCCGGTCCAGTTCGTGCGGCTCGACCCATCGAGCGAGTTCCTGTGCCTGAAGCACGTGCACCAGCCGGTTCGCATGATCATGAACAAGCTGCGAAACTCCAGGGACGTTGTGAGCCAGGCCGAGGCCATCAAGGAGCTGAGCGTGGCCCCCGCCGAGTCGGCCATGGAGGGCCTGGTCGAGTGCCTGGAGGACGAGAAGAACCAGTTCCACTGGGCCATCCGGTGCGAAGCTGCGCGCGCCTTGTCTCATATGATTGGCATGGACGGCAGCTCCCTGGGTGCCACGGCGCTCCTCGCATTCTACAAGCGAAGGTTCTACGATGCCGACGGCGACACGCCGCTACGCGTCCAGTTTTCAAACATCGAGGACTACTACGTCACCGAGGCCGTGCTCATGAGCCTGACCAGGTGCAAGTTCGACTTTGACATCATCAGCTTCTTTTTTGAGTGTCTCGACGGGCTGTGGGTGGGCGAGATGAACATGGACAACAGCTCGCTGCTGGCGACCTTCATGACCTGCGTCGGGCGCCTGGGGCCGAAGAAGTCCGACCTGACCTCGGAGGACGAGCAGCTGGCCGAGTTCATTCACAGAAAGGCATATGGAATACTGGACCGGCACCTGGACACGGACCTCGCGGACGACGCCGGGCTGGACGCCGCGGACGTCGGGGGCAGGCACGTCGTCGCCGAGGCGTGTGCGACCGGCATGGCCGCGCTGGCGACCAGTGGTACGTGTTCTCCGGAGATTGCGGAACGGGTGACGGCGCGCCTCGAGGCGCTGGTGTGCGACGGCACCACGCCAGACGGGGTCGTCGAGGCCGGCTGCGGGGCGCTCACCAGGATGAAGGCGGCCTTTGCGTCGTTCGAAAGCGCCGTCTCGTGGGGCTTGAACGTTTCTCAAAACCGTCGGGAACCTCGCGTGGCCTTACGGATATGGGAGGAGCTGATGCGGGTCGCCAGGCGCGGCGCCAGGGTCGACTGGCTGAGGCTCGAGCGGTTCATCGTGGCAGAGCGGGGCGACAGGCTGCTGCAGCACGCGGCCTTCGTCGTGGCTGCCTTGGTCATCGGCAAGCGCGTCTGGATCTGGGAGGCGACGGCCACGAAAAAGACGCACATCGCCCTCAAGGTGGACCTCAAGGCCGCGATGGCCAACGCCGGCCGGCCCGCCGCAGTGGCTCCCGGTGCCGCATCTCCCGCTGGCGCAGCTCCCGGTGCCGCACCCCAGGCTCCAAAACCGGCGTTGAAGATCAAACTCGGCGGCACCAAGCTGAAGCTGAAGCTCGGGGGCCAGAGCGGGTCGACCGCCTTGGCGGCTGACACCACCGCGACCGCCCCAGCGCCAAAAACAGACGAGCACGTGAAAGAAGAAGAACAGTAAATGGAAATGATATAGTTCCCTCCCCCTCAAGTACCAGTGTTGAACGCCTGGATGCTCTTGTCCAGCCCGTTCTCGAGGAACTGCGTCATCTTCTCAAACGCAACCTTCGTCACTCTCGACAGCCCGATGACCTCGTTCCGGAAGACGTCAAAGTCCTTCTCCGGCTCGACCGAGCCGGCCGCGCTCGAGTCCGACTTCCGCTTCTTTAGCTTCTTCGCCTTCTCCGGGATAAACTCCAGGAGCTCCGTCTCGACCTTGTGCGAGAGGCGCTCCAGGGAAATCTCGGCCTCCTGGTTGGAGAAGTCGAAGAACGCCTTGTACTCGGCGCGCTTCTTGGCGGAAACCTTGGCGGAAATCAGCGAGCTGCAGATCTCCTTGTCCTCCTTGGAGTCGGTCGCGAAAGCGAAATACGCAGCCACATACGTCCACTTGAGCACGCGGCGACAGTGGTTCACCACGTCCCAGGCCTCGGAGACGAACTGCAGGGCGCCGGCGGGAATATGCCTCGCGGTCGACAGACTCGCCTTGTCCACGTTCTCCCACTCGTCCTTCGCCTTGATCAGAATCTTCATCGCCCTGTCATGCTCGGACCACCGCTCGAAGAACTGCAGGTGCCTGTTGAGACTCTTCTTGGCCGCCTCCCGCTTCTTCTCGTTGGGATCCTGCTCCTTCTTCTGCTTCTCGAACAGCGTGCAGTTATAGTAACCGCCCGTGCTCTCCCCGTGCTTGTTCCAATCCCCCATACACAGCCAGCAGAAGTGGAACCCGCACCGCGTGCAGTGCATGTGCATGCACCCCTTGTTCTTCTCGATCGGCCGGTTGCAGCTGGGGCACGGCTTTGTATGCGACACGATCCAGTCCATATTCGCCCGATCCGTGGTATTCTTCAAATCCCACTGGTGCACCAGCTCGCAGCTAATCGGCCGATGCGCCTCCCCCAGACAGTCAAAGCAAAAGTCGGTATGGCACCACGAGCACCGCACGTCCTTCACCAGCACCCCCTTCTCGTGCTCAGGCACCTTGATATACCTGGTGCAATCCACGCCCGGACACACACAGATATATCCCATCTTATCGGCAAAGTTGGCAATCGACGCCATCTTTATCTTCTTCAGGTGCTCTGGCGCCGCAATCTTCGCCATCAGACTCCCCTTGACCAGCCTCGAGCAGTCCGGCTGCGGACAATCGATCCGAAGACACGTCGACGCATCCTCCACCTTGGACGAAATATACCCGCCCCAGCACTCCTTGCAAAACCCATGCGCACACCCACAGTCGAACAGCTCTTCCCGCGGAAACTCCTCAAAGCACACCAGACACTTCCCTGCCCCCGCCACCTCCCCCTCCCCCCGCTGCGAACACACCGTTTCCATATTATCCTCGAAATCCGCGAAGAAACCCTCCTGAAACTTGGCCGTATCCCACTCATACCGACTCAGCAACCTCAGCACGTCGTCCTGCGGCACGTTCACCACCTTGGCCACCTCCTCCACCATCTCCATCATCTCCCTGTACACATCCTCGGCCCGAAGCGTCTCATGAGAATACACCCCCCCTTTTTCCTTCTCCCCCGCCCCCTTCCCCTCGTCCAACCCCGCCTGATCCTCCGCCATCAGATCGTCCAGCGCCCCGTCCAACCCCTCCATATCATACGAGTCATCCGAATCATACACAGACGCATCCACATCCTCCTCCGAACTCACCACATCGGTCAAGTCCACCAAAGCCGCCTGCGAACTCGACCGAGTTCTCGCCCTGTTGGCTCCCATGACCTGAACCTGAACCTGGGTCAACGTCAGGGGCGGTGTGATACACCCGAGTGTCGCGTGTACGTATGTACCGACTGACCGACCGACCGACTGACCGACCGACCGACCGACCGACTGACCGACTGACGTGACGCCCGCGCCGAGGCAGTGTCGTAGAGACGTAGGAATGAGGAACACGCCAGGAGCGTTTCTCGAATCGATTCGAATCAGAGGAACGAACACCGCCAGACACGACCACCCGCGACGTCTACAGACACATATAATAATAATGACCGTGACCGTGACCGTGACCGTGACCGTGACTGTGACCGTGACGAGTGAATGAATACAAAGACGATCAGAACTTCTATCAGAACCAAAACCGAGATTTTCGGGAACCTCAGAACTCTGAAGAAGAACCCTCTGTGCTCGGTCTCTCTGTGCTGGTCTCTCTGAATACACAGGGGCAGGCGAGCGGAGAGACGCGGAGAGACGCGGAGAGAGAAGGAGAGACGC
>Ga0181584_10000877_pt1 | contig 22179 bp, 8 predicted proteins | sample 071ome_30_FD_132462 | JGI IMG/M metagenome (GOLD analysis project Ga0181584, IMG submission 132462) | Coastal salt marsh microbial communities from the Groves Creek Marsh, Skidaway Island, Georgia - 071406AT metaG (megahit assembly) | ecosystem: Environmental > Aquatic > Marine > Intertidal zone... | reverse complement strand
TGCATACCACCAACGCCGCTCAGTCGGTGACCCGTATTCTCGATTTTTTCAAGTCTGAAGAGCGCGATCAAATCCGGCGCCAATTGGCTGGCACCTTGCGAGCGGTTGTTTGTCAGCGCATGGTCGGTAAAATCGGCGGCGGTGTGATTCCTGCGATTGAGGTGATGATCAACACTCCAACCATGCGTAAAATGATCGAAGAAAATCGTTTGGAAAAACTTGGAGTAGGTATTGAGACCGGTGGTGAGGATGGAATGCAGAATTTCAATCAAGCCCTGTTCAAACTGGTCAAAGATCGTTTGGTCAGTGAGGAAGAAGCACTTACCAAGGCTTCCAATGCGGATGCCTTGAAGATGAACTTCCAGGGTATCTTCCTGAGTGAAGGAAAACGCATTCTGAGTTAATTGAACTTATTCGGAGAAAAAGCATCAAAGTTAATTGAATGCGACAGTTGACAGGTCAACAGGATTTCCTCTAAGCTGTCGCCACTCGTAACCTTTACATATTTATCGATTATGCTGAGAGCAGGCTTAATATTAGTCATTTTACTGGGACTGGGAGCTTTGGGAATTACTCAATTCCAGGTGGCACCAAAAATCGCAGGTTTGGAATCGGACTTGGCTGCGGCCGAGAGCGCCAGAAGTCAGGCCGAAAGCGCCCAACGGTCCGCCGAAAGCGCCCAGCGCGAAGCTGAAGAAGCTGCCGAAACGTTGCGGGGCGAACTTACCGAAGCCAAAGACAGCTTGAAAAATGCCGGTCTGGCGTTGGCTCAACAAAGGGCTCGTGGTGATGAACTGGATGCCCAATTGAATGAGGCAACTGATGCGCTTACCGAAGCGCGCCGTGAGTTGCAGACCTGGAAAGGTCTGGGAGTGACCAAAGAATACGTGGTTACCATGAAACAACAACTCCAGGATGCCAATGATCAGATCGCCGCTATCGAGGCTGAAAAGGATGTTCTGACCCGGCAGTTGGATCAAACCAAATACGAATTGAGCCGATTTGTTGGCCCATCTCAAAAGGTGATCATGCGTGACGGCATGGAAGGTGCCGTGCTTTCGGTTGATCCCGACTGGGGATTTGTCATCATCAACGTAGGTGAGGAAGACGGTGCCCTTGAGAACGGTGAACTGCTCGTCAGTCGCGAAGGCAAGCTGGTCGGCAAAGTGCAGATCTCTTCCGTCGAAAAAGATCGTTCCATCGCGAATGTCCTGCCCGGATGGTTGCAGGCTGACATTCAGGTGGGTGACGTTGTCCTTTACTAATTTTTAACATGCAAGTGTGGATCAAAGCTTGTTTGCTACTGTTCGGGTTGACTTTGTTGACCATGGGCGGTCTGACGGGCTGTTCGACACCTGATCCGGAGAATAACTCAGCCCGTCCCTGGAACCAGCCCCGGAGCTGGGAAAACGGCTTGCCTTCCAATATGATGGAAGGGCGTTAGGTCTTCTCGTTAAATCGGATTTTTGAAAGGCCCCGGTTGCACCCGCAATCGGGGCTTTCTTTTTGTTTACTTTACTTGTTTGAGCGTCATATCGATAACGTTTGCCAAAAGTAATTTCAGAAAAACCTCTGCCTCACAGCGTTTCTAGTCCCGATTCATCGCCAGCGCATCAGGATAGTCCCACGCAGTTGTAAAACCCTTTTTGGACCTAAAATTTATATTTTCATTTTTACCACGAAGCCGTGAAGGACACGAAGTTATGGTTAAAATGACTGTTTTATCAGTTGCAATTACATTTTTACCAAGGTTTTCCAGAAGAGCGTGATCCACAGAATTCTTTGCGCTCCTTGCGATCTTTGCGCCTTGGCGCTCATCCGGATTGAGGGAGACGGATTCATCATTTGGGAATACAATTCAGTGCGGTTCTTTTACACGTTAGCTAATCTTCCACGGAACCTTTCTCTAGGTCACGAAGTTTTCAATGGGTGCCTGTTTTATCGCAAAGGCGCGGAGGCGCAAAGACGCGAAGCAGTGGGTGACAATGAATGGCTGAAGGTAACGTAACATAGACACTGATAATTTATTGGTATCCTGAAAGATTCTATAAAAACTTCATTAACCTGACGTGTATGCGATACATCGGGACGGGCGTGAGAATAAGAAGCATCAAGGGGGCCTGGTACGCAAATACTTTTGCTAATCAGTTCAACAATCTTCGACAATCCTTGTTCATAAACCTGGTTTCTTCACAGTCATTTCGCGGTATATTTTGGCCATTGCTTTGAATGCCTGCTTACAGTGCTCTGGGGACTTGCAAAGGATGGTTTGATTCTTAATATCTCCGCATGAATTCCACCGTTTGCGGACTCGCGGCAATTTGTTTTTGTGCCAGTGTTGTCTACAGCCAAGAGGCAGATTTCCCAATTGTTTCCGATGATTTTGAAGTGGGCCTGTTTGCCAGGGAGCCCATAGTGCGGAACCCTTGTGCCATCACTTTTGATGATAAAGGTCGATTGTTTGTCGGGATGGGACCGCAGTATCGCCGTCCAACCCCCGAAATGGAGGGAGACAAGGTTTACATTCTGATCGACTCCGACAAGGATGGCCAGGCAGACCGGCGAAAAGAGTTTGCACGAGGTTTCAACAACATCCAGGGAATGGCTTGGCACGGTGATCAGTTGTGGGTGGCGAATTCGCCGGATCTGACCGTTTTGCGTGATGTGGATGGTGATGATGAGGCTGATGAATACCTCAAGCTGTATACCGACCTTGGAAACATTGAGCATGGTATTCATGGACTGAACTGGGCGCCCGATGGAAAACTCTATATGTCCAAGGGGAACTCCAAAGGACTCAACCAGGCCCCGGACCGGGTCGCTCCCAAAGCATTTCGTGAGCTTTGGGGGATGGAAGCCCCTGAGGGAACACCCGATTTTCCTGCTCCTGCTTTATTCACCCGTGACACCTACAAGAACACCTTCCACCATCCTTCAGACGACTGGGGCCTGAACGGTGGGGTGCTGCGATGCAATCCGGATGGAACCGGGTTGGAAATTGTGTCTCGTGGTAATCGAAATCCATGGGATATGACCTTTGATTCTCAATTCAACTGGTTGGGAACGGATAACGATCAGAACCTCGGAGACAAAATTTTCTCGCCTTTTTACAGCGCCAATTTTGGCTGGGGCCACCCCTGGAGCTACGATTGGTTGGGGGATGATCATTTGCCTTCAGCGCCTTCAGCCGGTCCTCTTTTTGAAGGTTCGGGCACCGGGGTGATTTTTTGTGACCTGGAGGGTTATCCCGCATGGATCAATGGCGCTTATCTCATCAATGACTGGTTGAAACGCGAAATCTATGTTTACCGTCCTGAATGGAAAGGGGCCTGGATGCGGCCGGTGAACGAGTCGATGGAAATCCTGGCAAGCGCGGGGGGCGGGCGTTCAATGAATGGGAGCGCCGGAAGAAGCTTTGATCCGGTGGATATCGAGATTGGTCTCGATGGCGCCATTTATGTTTCGAGCTGGGGTCGAGAATACGGTTCTGTTTTTGAGAATGGTCAGATGGTGAATGAAGGGCGCATTTACAAACTTTGGCCAAAATCTTTTCGACTGAATCGTCAGCTTCCATCTGATGCCATGAAAGCCGCTCAGGACAGGTCGGCGGAATCGCTTATCGAGGATTTGAACAGCCGGTTGCCGGTGCGGCGGATCAATGCACAGGATGAATTAGTCCGCCGGGGAAGAGACGTGATCAAGTCCCTGAAGTCTGCGCTTGAGCAATCAGAGCAGGGATCCGCCTTGGAGACATGGGTATTATGGACTCTTGGGCGCATCGGTGTGACAGAGGCTGAATTGAATACTTTTTTTGCCGAACAATGGAGCGGTAATTTCAATCGACGACTTCAGACCCTGCGGATTGTGGCGTTTCAGGCACGTGAACGTGCTTCGCGACAGATTCCGGACTTTGCCGTTTCCGGATTGAGTGATGGGGATGCCCGTTTGAGACAGGAGACGGTGATGGGGCTGCATCAGGCCTTGGATCAGAGATGGAACAAGGAATTGTTGCGGTTGATCGAGCGTGAGGAAGATCGATTGGTCTATTATTCCGCCTGGCAGGCCATGCGCGATCTACTCTCTGTTTCAGAGCAAAAAGCCCTGTTGCGACACGCATCCGCATCGGTACGTCGGGCCGCTTTATTGAGTTTGTTGGAGGATGATCAACTGGATGATGATGAAATACGTGTCCTGATGGATGATCCGGATGCCATGACATCGTTCCTCGCTCAAAAGCGATTGAGTGGACGCGCCATCCCGGTGATCAAAGGGCCCGCCATCGCAGGGATCGCCCGGGAGGAAGATGATAAAGGTTCGGAAGTTGCGTCCAATCCTGATCGCGGTTTTACACTGAACGTTATTCAAAATCTGAGGGCGGAATCCGAACGCACCTATCAACTGGCCACCTTGCTGACGGGAAATGCCGCCTATACCGACCGGTCTTATCGTTTGGTTGAGATTCCAGCTGCATTGGAAGGTTACCCCTTCATACGCTCTGCCAACAATGATGCAGAAGCTCATGAGAATGGGGGAATGGAATTCGAGCTTTTGTTTCCATCCACTGTCTATGTTGCCGACGATCTGCGCGGTGAGCGATTGCCGGAGTGGCTCAGTGATCGTTTTGAAGCGACGGAAATGTATCTCAAAACAAATGACGCCCACCATCGGATTTATCGCGCAGATTTTCCAGCCGGTAAAGTGAAGTTGGGATCCAATAGTCAGGGGAATCGAGCTCCCAAGGCTTCCTATCTCGTGATCATTGAACCCCATTACCTGACTTCCCAGGAAACTGAAACCACCATCGCATCCGTGCTGGGGGCCATGTCCGCTGCTTCGATCGAGCGTGGCCGAACTTTGTTTCACAGTCCGCTTGCCGCCAATTGCATGGCTTGTCATCAGCTGGAAGGAAACGGGAATGTGTTTGCTCCCGACCTCTCCGACATACGTTCCCGAGCCACACCGGAAGTGATCGCGCGATCCATTCTGAATCCAAGCGCCGAAATCACCGAAGGCTTCGCCTCTCAGATCATTCAGACAAAGGATGGTGAAATACATGAAGGTTTGGTGGTGGGAGAATCCGGCAGAGCTGTCGTGTTGGCAAATGCGGCAGGTGTGACAGTGGATATTCCCAAATCCAATATCGAACGGCGCACCGGATCAGAAACTTCCGCCATGCCCGGAGGCTTGGGGGCGATTCTCTCAGCTCAGCAGGTGGCGGATTTGGTCGCCTATCTGGTGCGGGGTGCAGGTGCTGAAAAGGGAGGTGACGAGCGTGCATCCAATCAACAGGATGACGCAAGGGATGCAGGCGCTCCCTTGACGTTGAATATGCATGAAGACGGCGTTGCACTGATGCAGGGGGATGCGACGTTGGCCCGTTATTTTCATCAGCATCCCGATGTGCATCGGCCGTTTTGGTCTCATGTGAAAACACTCGGTGGCCGGCAGGTGACACGGGCTTATCCGCCGGTGGAGGGAGTGGACGCGATGGATCATGCTCATTTGCATCCTGGGCTGTCCATGGGCTTTGCCGTCCTGAACGGTGTTAATTTCTGGCACAACCGCGAAGGGCGAGTCCGCCATCAAGGTTATCAGAATGTGGTGACGGCAGGGAAGGTATTGGCGTTTACGTCACTGCAGGAATATCTGGATGGTGAAGGTCGTGCTATTTGCCGCGAATCGACACAATACACCATCACTTCCAACGTTGATGGGTATCTCATGGTTTGGGATTCCAAATTTTCCAGTGACCGGGATTTCTATTTTGGCGTCAAAGAAGAGATGGGATTGACCATGCGTGTTGCAACGCCCATTGTGGTCAAGACCGGAGATGGACGTATCCTGAATGGTCAGGGTGGAATCAACGAAAAAGGAACCTGGGGCAAAGTGGATCAATGGTGGGATTATGCCGGAACCATTGACGGACATTTTGCGGGCATTCAAATCATGTCCGGTTCCGTTAATCCGGATGTTTGGTCGCACAGCAGAGATTACGGTGTGCTTGTAGCCAATCCGTTTCCTGTAGACAAAGCCCCCAATCGGGACAAGAAAACCATGGTCCAAACTGGTGATGTGTTTCGTTTAAAGTTCGGAATTCAAATTCACGATCACAAAGATAAAAGATCATTTGATCCTGTCGCGTCTTATCAACGTTTTCGAGTGCAGATTGCGGGATCTCCCGAGTAATGGTGTTCGCTTTCCGATTGATTGATGAGCCTCTTGATGAAATTAAGGGGACACTGGGTTGTGCGGAGTGACTGTGGCGTTTCCATTGCGGCGTGAAAACGGTTCCGAAGCTTTGAGGTTTGAAGTGGGAGTAAGGCGGAGCTGACCCCTACGATAATGGATTTCTATTTTTTGGGCCTGCGCCGAAGCGAAGGAGGACGCACGGATTAGAATTGACAAATAACCAGTTTACCGCGTCTAATCGTCATCGTTACCCAAAGAACCATATCAACAGTAATCTACACAAAACCTCTAAAGATTATGAGCATGTCAAAGACGGCCTTTTTAGGTGCAGCGCTTGGATTGGGACTCTCTCAATTTGCGCATGATTCGAATGCAGGTCTATTCAAGATAGACTTTGGACATCTCCAAAACGAAGCTCCCATTCTGGAATATGAAATCGATTATTTCGACGGAGAGATTTTTGGCGGAGCAACGGAAATTGATTCCCAACCGGCAGAACCGCTGACAGATTGGGATGTGATCCCCACCTTTACCTTCGCCGATCCGAACGCGGAAGTAACCGAAGGAAGCGCAAGTATCATGGGTGAAGCCAACGAAGCGGGCACTGAGGTGACCTGGTCTTTGAGGGATTTTTCCGAATCCGGTAGTGACAATGATGTCACCATGACCATTCTGGACAACACGGCATTGCCACCCGCAATGCTGGGGATGACGGCGAATAATCCGACTCACGAGGGGTTTAAATATGTGGATTTCGATGGGAAAGCCGTTCCCTTGCCACAGTATCAGCACGTCCCTGAGATTATTTATGATGGCGTGCTGGTTCCGTTTGTGGTCAAGGATGATTATCTCTACCGCAATCCGGATACAGCGGATACCGAATCCTACATGCGATTTGGCAATCTTGATCCTGGCTTTTACAAAGTGACCGTTTTCGAAGGGCGCACCACAGATTCCAATGGACGGTTTGGGAAAATATGGGCTGGGGATGTCAATGGTTCCAACGTTCCGGATGAACAGAACACCGGGAACTATTCAGGGGTGTATGCCTCAGGTGAAATTGCTCCTCAGGGACAACCCCGGTCCGTTGTAGTGGAGGTCAAAGCCGGTGAATACTTATGGTTTGCTGAAATGGAGGACAACTCCGGTGGTATCAGTGGCATGATCATTCGTTCCGTGAATTCTCCGCCTCCTCCTGCCGATGTGGCTTCCGCACCTGGTTTGTTCAAGATTGATTTCGGACATCATGAAAACGACAAGGAAGGCGTCGAAGTGCTCACCGATTGGAACGTGATTCCCACCTGGACGTTCAGCGATCCCAACAGCGATGTTGCTGAAGGTAGCGCTAGCTTGGAAGGGACCGCCAATGCGGATCAAACCGAAGTCACCTGGTCACTGACGGACTTTTCCAATGATAAAAACGCGAACGTCACCATGACCATGATGGATAACGCCGCTTTAACCGCAGCAACAGGACAGGCTCCTGCACAAGGACAGATTTCAAACAACCCAACCCTTGAAAAGTATGAAGGCCATTTCGATGGTGTGTTTATTCCCGCCATCGTCAAAAACGATTATAACTACCGCAATCCGGATACAGCCGGCACCGAGATATTGATGCGTTTTGATGGATTGAAGCCTGGGACGTACAACGTGACGGTTTTTGAAGGTCGCACGACCGATGGCAATGGTCGATTTGGTAAAGTCTGGGTGGATGACATGAATGGCGGCAATGCCCCGGCTGAGCAAAACACCGGAAACTATGCCGGTACTGTCAACCCTGGAAACGGTGCGGTCATCGCTCCTGCCGGCAATCCCCAAACCATCACCGTCGATATCGGCGCAGGACAACATCTCTGGTTCGCTGAAATGGAAGACAATTCCGGTGGCATCAGCGGAATGATCATTCGTGGTGTTCGCGGAGGCGGCGGCGGTGGGCAACCCGAGCCGGGTGGAAGACCTGCCAATCTGGCAATTTCTGCTTCGCCAGACAAAATAACTCTCTCATGGGAAGGCGCAGGCGGACTTCAAAAAGCCGACGCGATAACCGGCCCCTGGAGCAATGTCGCTGGAGCCACCAGTCCGTATGAGGCTGCCACGACGGGTTCAGCTGCATTCTTCCGGGTGCGATAAGGCTTCCCACATCAACGAATTCATCGAAGGTCGGACCAGAAGGTCCGACCTTTTTTTGTCTTGTTCACTGAAAAGCCCTTCAGAGTTCCGCGAAAAACAGTCTCGACTATTCCTGTGCTCCCAATGGATGCCACTGGTCGACAGGATTCGGCGCTGAGGCATACGTGGTTTCGAATCTTTCGACGGAAGCGTGTCCATCCGCATAACCGTAAACGGATCGGTCATCTTTCCCGTGCCTGTCTTTGTCGACTGAGGAGGGCATGCCCTGATCCCAGAAATGCGCCATGATGTGATCGGCTCCATCGACGACTTCCCCCAATAGAATGGTTTCAGTGGGCCGGGTTAGGGACGTTTGCTTCCTCCATGTCTTGGGGCGACCCCGGTAGTCATCCGTTTCTTCCAGTTCGAAATAAACATTCAATCCATAACTCCACCGGGTGAGCTTTCCTGCTTTGGGACATTTGAAAACACCGTTGTGCAGGGCGGACATTCCTTCGGATGATTGGAGTTCCTGCATCCCAACGTATGGACGGACCGTGATCTCCCAAGGTGGTTGATGGTAGGCGAAGGAAGAGTGCTGACTTCTGGGAAACATGTCCTCAAAGTCATCTCCATACATGCGAATCCCGAGGCTCAATTGTCGAATATTGTTGAGACACTTAATCCTCGAAGCGCTGGACTTCGCCTTGCTCAACGCTGGAAGGAGCATACCTGCCAGGATGGCAATGATCGCGATCACCACCAACAATTCGATGAGTGTGAATCCACTGTGCACGCGTTTCGCTAAGAAACGCGTGCGTGGCTTGTATGCTAAGAATCCGGACATTTGTCTTATTGTTCCATATGTGGAGCAAGCCTGAAATACATACCCTGGTGTGAAGGATCCAGGATCACGGTGGATTTTCCATCCATCATCACAGGCGTTGCGTGCATCATATGCCATTCACCGGAATCCAGATCGCTTGTTGATTCCAGGTGATGATTTGCAAAGTTGCCGGGCCAGGTCAGAACAATCATGTGCGCAATGCTCAGTTCCGGCATTTCATCGGATTGTTCAGCGGTCCATTGTAAGGTGAACTTGACGCCGTCAATGTCCTGTAAACGTTCACCTGTTCCAGTGTCGACCACAAAGGCTTCGAATTCAGCCGACAAAGGGCCGCTGCCTTGAGGCGCCACAAATGCCGGATGAAACATGCGCATGTCCCACTCGAAGATATTGCTGGAATCCTTCGTGCCGAACATCGGTGTCCAGATCTGTTCGTCTTCGCTGATGCTTCGATAAGTGTAGGCCTCCAAACCGTGATCTGATGAAAGTATTTGGATCCAAATGGCACTGCCAAGGGGGAGCAAATCACTGGTGCCGTCCATCACAAATCCGTATTGGCGGTTGAAAGCTTTCCCTTCCTGATCGGGATCAAGATCCTCATACCAAGGGGAGGCTGGATTGAAGTGCGCGTCCGGATTGCTTTCTTCCAAGGGAGTCAGGTGGGGAACCGCCGAAGGCAGGGTCACCATCAAGTGACCGTGTTCAGCCATATAACGAAAGGCAGGCATAACCATGCCTCCCTGCATGGGGACCGAACCAAGTTGAGTATCTTGTGCTTGTATGTTGACGGCAGTTGACGCCGCAATAAGTGTCGATGTGACGATAAATGTGTTCAAATTCATATATATTCTGGTTTTGTTAGATTTTTGATGATTCGAAGCCTGTGAATCCTCGGATGATGATCCCAGATGACATCGCGTAATCCCTCTGACTCAAAGGAGACCAGGGTACACGAAACATTGCAGAGGTTTGAATACCTCCAATGTGTTGATCAGGACAAAACCAGGCGGGGAGGGGGGAGGTCGGGAGGTGCGCGAAAAGCTGTGAATCGGCACGCTTCAGGGGATACATCTTTCTGGATAACAGGCGCCATCAGAGCAATGATGCATCCCTGGTGAAAGAGGTCCAGTTTGATGTTTGATTTGAGAAAGTCTTGATGCGATTCCTGTTTTTTGCCTTCCCGGACAAGTCGGCAGATTTCGCAGGAAGTTTCGGAATCAAAAGTCTTCGAGATGGCGCTGATCAAGGATCGATCTTTGGAAAAATCCAGGATCATGTTCGCCCAACCAATCGTCTGCAACAGCCCCCAATGGCCACCAATACTGATGGTCAGGCTTACGACAACGATGAATTTGGCGAACAAGTGACGCACTTCAGGCGAACACTGCAACGACCGTCCTGTAGAGTCAAAGGAAATGTTTCAATTGAAGGTTGTTTCGATGCAGTTCAAAAAATAGAAATCCACTATCGGAGGGGCAAGCTCCGCCTTGCACCCACTTCAAAACTCGGTGCATTGGAACCTTTTTCAATCTGCAAAGGAAACACCACAGTCATTCGATTATTGATCGTCTTCCCACGTTCCATTTCTTTTGCTCAGAAACGTTTTCAAGGGGAAAGTTTGGGGCGAGGTGGAACTCTCCCCTCCAGCGTCAAAGTTTGCCTGTTTTGATAAAATGAATTCTCATTACGGCGCTATCGTCCACGGTCCGTTCACCGTGGGTGCTGTTTCCAGTGGTCCTTCTACCTGGATGAGGATGGTTGTTGGATCTTCTCCAAGGATGATCAGGTTTCGACCACGATAGAATCGGGCAGCTTCGGTGGCTACGATGGAGAGTGTGCGAATGCTTGGTCCGACGACGGGTCCGTCGCATTCGTCCGGGATGCCGTTTCCGTCCAGATCATCGACAAAGCCCAAGGCAATTTCGTCCGCATCGAGGATGCCATTCATGTTGCAGTCACCACTGCCAAATGGATCGCATTCGTCCGGTTTCATGTCGCCATTCAAATCATTGGAGAATCCAGATTGAATGTCGCATCGATCCGGAATGCCGTTGCCGTTGCAATCGGCCACTAGCCCTTCGGTGATGGCAAGGATGTCGTTGATTCCGTCGCCGTCACAATCGTCACCGCTCGGAATGCTGACCATGTATTCGCGAATGCTTTGGCTTTCATCGTTTGCATAGGTGGCTACGAGGTGGCCGATGCCGGATGCGTGCGGTTGGAGTTGGATGCTGCGGAATTCGCCGCTTGCTTCATGTGTGATGGGTGTCGGACCGGATATCAGTTCACCATTTTCATTCACCCACGCAGTCAACACTGCCGCTTCGTCCGCTCCTTCGATCCATGCAAGGAGATAGGTGTTGATCCCATCGATTTGCAACGGCAGGACATTGATGTCGTTGCCCGGTGTGAATAGTGTGGTGGATGGCATGGGGGTAAACTGGCCGCTGTCTGCATCCCATTGATGCAGGGTGATCGTTTGATCTTCCATGATGCCAGCCGCAATCAGATTTCCCTGATGGCCCTGGTGAACATCGAAGGGTGAGCGAATGTTTGAAAGAGCAAGACTTGGGGACGACCAAGTCGCTCCATTCCAGTCCAGGGTATAAAGTTCATTGGCAGGATTGGAGACACTGAGTTTGGCGATGATTTCATCCACGGTGTTGAGTTCATAATGAACCCACTCGCCATCTGCCAGCGCCAGGTCACTTCCCATCCAGGTTCCGTCCGACCATGACATGGTGTGGAGTGATCGATTGCGTCCGAGAGGTCCTTCATCCGTGATGTAAAACGCCGCCATGGCGCCGGACCCGAGAGATGTCAGGTTCAGCTGATAAATGGCGTCTTCGGAAGTCATCAGTTCTACGGGGGCGCTCCATTGCTGACCGGATGGATCGGACTGGACGGATTTCAAAACGGTGGAGGGGTAGGGAGTGAGGATATCCGTCTCCGCCAGTTCGCTCCAAACCACCAGCCAGGAACCATCCGCGAGCTGTTCGGAAGCGACCGAGACCATGCCGGTCGAACGCGCCAGTTCACGAGGCGTTTGCCATTCCCCATTGGTCATTTGACTCATCATGATGGTCATTTCGCCTGTTTCCGGATCGGTGCCGGTGTAGACCAGTGAGGTGCCGTCACCTGAAGAAAAGTCCATGTGACCTGCATCATAAAAATCATTCACCAGCGTTCCTCCTTTACCGACGAATTGAGCGGGAAGGGCGGTCATGGGAGTGATGATGATGGATGAGGTGTTCAGAGGCGTTAGTTCAAACACCGGCACCGAAGCGCGTTCTATGGAGAAAGTGAGCAGATCGTATTGCCACTTTTTGCTGATGCTGGTGACATAAAGATTGAGTTTGGCTTCCAGGACGAAGCTGATCGCACCTGCTATTTTTTTAACCAGAGGCTGGGCGCCAAAATCATTGATGTCAAAAAACACTCCGTCTACATCTGACTGACCTTTGGGTGCGCCGAATTGAACCTTGCCGGTTGCGCTCAGAGCATTATTGGCCAAACTTCCACGCAGTCCAACCGCAACACGAACGATGAGTTTCTTTTCGTTGGAAATGTTGGTGTTGTTGGTGATGTCGGAAGTTACGTCGCTGACCGTGCCGATGAGATTGTAACCCGGGGTGCTGCGGGAGGGATCGTTTCTCCCGGAAGTCTGTGATCTGTCGCGTCCCCTGGGGATGCTGTGTTCGAATTTTACGGTGACCTTTGCTCCGGTTGTCAGTTCAAAAATGGCTTCCAGTTTTAGTGCTTCATAGTCCAGGAGATCCTTGATGGCTTCGTTCAATTCCTGAATCGGTTTGCCATAGGGCAGGAATTCAATGACGGGCGTGATGTCGATCCCCACACCAAGATCGACGGTTCCCTGTGCTTCAAGGATACCGGTGGACATGGAAAGTCGGTTCACTCCTGCGGCGCCGGATTCGAAGGTCTGGCAGTTGGCGAATTTCGCCGAGATGCTGAGCTTGGGGCCGTCAAATTTGATGGTGTCCCCGGCGCGGGCCTTGGCTCGTTCCACGAGTTTGGGGATGAATTTGTCTTTGGCCGCATCCTTGTTGGCTTCCAGTTCGTTGGATAAAACCAGGGCGATACAGGCCTGGTTATCGCCACCCGCCACTTCGAATTCGGCATCAACTCCGGCTCCACTCACTTTGAGTCCCATGAATTTTGAGGCGAGCGACATGGGTCCACGTTGAGGACTGTCTTCTCCAATAGGTAATTCCGCTCCCAGTACGTATTTGTAAGTCAGGTAATGATCATTGCTCAGCAGGTCTTCTGTGGGATTGAATACGGTGCGGTTCACGTTGTTGGTGGAACTGTACGTAGGGACCACCCCGATGCGGGCTTCGATCTTGGCGGAATTGGCCAGCTTGAGAAATCGGTCGCCGAAGTTTTTGTTCAAATCTTCGGAGCCTTGACGACGGTTGGTGGGTTGGGGTTCTCCATCCTCGTCATCATCAGGCGGATCATTGAAACTTGGTAAATTGGACGCCGTTCCCACCACTTCCAATATGTTGGCGGCCCAACGGGGGAGCGTCATGCCTCTCAGCGGCGCCGGTTTCTTGGTCTCGCCATCAACGGTCACGTCTGGCAGTTCGTAGTCCTTGATGCTGACGCCTCCATTTTTGGAGATCACCACGGCCATGAGTTTCAACTCACCGGCCGGCAGTTCCCACAAAGGAAGCTTGCCTTCGAATTCTCCGTCGTCGTTGATATCCCCCTTGAGTCCGATTTTGTGCACCACGTAGAAGGGTTCGTTATCTTTTTGCCCGCTTGTGATTTCTGCGAACCAGTCCCTCGCTTTGATGTAGTTCAAAGGAGACGGCTTGGCCAAATCCCAAACCTGTTCGTCGTTCACGCTCGGGTTCTTGAAGTATCGTTTGTCAACGATCCAGACTTCCTCGATTTTATCCCTCACGGTGCTTTGTTCATTTTGTCTGGGTTGCTCATTTTCTCCTACAAACCCGGGAAGGTTCAGTTGATAGCTCTTGGGATCGGCGGCTACTTTCCAGGTGGCGGTCAGTTTTCCCCGACTGGCTTCAGGGTTGAGTCCGAGGGTGCCCAGATTGCTGTCTCCGGCCTTGGTGACTCCCGGTATGAACATGCCGAATCGGTTGAGCGTGAATTTGGTGATGTCGGGTCCAGGGACTTTTTCCATGGTGAGGTTTTGATTCAGAAAGTCCGGTTCGTCAAAATTGGTCGGTGTGTATTTCACACGGATTGGCTTGTAACCCCGGCGATTGATATCCAGATAAATGGTCTGCGGCACCAGTCTGGCTACCGAGAATCGTCCGCTTGAATCGGTCACGGCATTGCTGACAGGGTTACCGTATCGATTGCGTGCCACGATGGCGGCTCCCGGGATGGCTTCATTGTCCCCTCCTTTCAGTGTGCCGGTGATCAGCATGGCCCGCTGCATGAAAACCGTGAGTTTAAGCAATCTTGCTTCGGGATCGATGACCTCGACTTTGCCGGGGGGCCAGAAGGCATAGGTCCACTGGCCCGGTTCCTGAATGGCGCCGGATGGATAAGGACTGCCGGTAAAGTTGGATGTGGTACCTGCCGGGAGCTTCGGTGTAGGATCTCCGGAAAACAACACGGTGACATTCGGAATCTCGCGATTTGGATCGCCCGTGCTGACTGCATGAACGTCCAGGTGGTAATTGGTCAATGATCCCACGGTGGTGCTGCCACTGTAGAGGCCGCGATAAATGGGGGATTTGTTCAGCTTGGTGTTATCCAGTGGCCCGCCGTCAATGGATCGTTCGATGGTGGCCGAACCTGATCCTGCCCCAAAGAACCAACCATCCCCATGCTCGATCCAGACAATGTAGTCCCCATTGGGAATGCCATCGCCAAAGGCAGAAGTAAACACCTTGTTTCCGGTGGTGGAACTCATGAAATATTGCGGACGTCGCGGGCCGGTTTCATTGTATCGATCACTGTTTGCGTTATATCGGGATGTTTCGATAAGGATCTCCCCCTTGAGTTTCCAGTCGGCTTCGATATCGAATTGCCCTGTGCAGTGTGAAATGCCCGGAAAAAAGTAAGTCGGCGTGAAGGGAGCGACTCGCGGCAAGATGCCCGGGGCATCCCATCCTTCGATGGTGAAAGTCACTGGGGGCGTGTTGTATTCCTCCTGCAACAATTCCATGACGTAGGTGCCGGGCAAAAGGTTTTTCATCAGGAAAAAGTTATCAGGCCGGATGGTGGTTTCCATCGTGACCGGGCCCGTTACCCGGATCTTGGCGTCAGTGGCCAGAAGGTGGTTGTAGGGAAAGGTTTGAAGACCGCTTCCGTCTTCATTCATTCTCAGCACCTGTGCTCCAAAGGGTTCTCCGGTCGTCTTTACCCGGCCTCCCGCATGGATGTAGTGCCGGTGGACGAACAAATCCAACTGATATAGGTGTGTCGAATCAAATCTCAATCCCGCCTTTTGATGTCCGAATTCAAACGTGTCATATGGCCACGTTTCAGGATAGGGCCATCCCGATTCGGAAGGGGGAATCCCTTCGGACAAATCTCCAAACTCGACATTGTGGCCCGCATAACCGGTCATCGTTGGAATCTTGAGTCCGTAAATGCCGGGAATGATGGTAGCTGTGTAGTTGCCGGCTTCATCGGTGTCCACACTGAGGATTTGATATTCGTCATCCAATTGCTGGATGAGTTCGTGTTCAATGAATTCGATGCCATTGTGTCCGGTTTGGTAAAACACGCGGTTGGGTTCGGAGAAACAAGGTTCGAATTCCAGGTTCCCGTTGGTATCAGTCGCCCACAAGCGGCCTTGAATGGTGGCAGGTATGGGTTCCAGATCCATGAAGACCGTTTCGGTCATGCCTGGCTCCACTTCGGCATAAGTCTCTACCGGGTAAAACTTGATGTTGAATGCCCCCGGTCCCTGGATCGGACCTGATTGAGTGGGGAGGTTTTCCATGGTGGCTTCGTGCGTGGTCTGAAGCCAGTACCTTCCTGGCATCAGGTTTTCAAACAACACTTTTACGAACACCCCGTCCTCATCCAGGGCGGTCATGGCTTCCCGGGTGATCCCTTCAGCGCTGGATCCGTCCACGCCTCTGAGCAGGACGCGTGCTCCTTCCAGGATGTCGGTGTTTTCATAGGGAGAGTCCAAAATGACTTCCACTTTGGTGGGTAACAAATCGAGTTCGGTTTCGATATTGGCAAATCCTCCACCCGGTTGTGGTCGGACATCGAATTCCTTGGGTTCATAACCCAGCTTGGCAACGGACAGTTTGTAGGGGATGGCTACCAGATTCGTGTAAGTGTTTTGCCCGGCTGTGTCCGTCAACATCGTGGTCTGAGGGAGCACGATGCTGTCGAACTGAAAATCATAGCCGGTCATCTGCAGCACCGCATCGCGCATCGGAAAGTTCTCTGTTTCACTGACGGCGTCGTATCCTCTTACTTCCACTTCCATTCCCGTGCGAATGGGCTTCATGTAAACGCCCGCCATGTGATCCCGGATCAAGCGGAGCTTGTCACCCGCGATGGGGCCCAGGGAGGGATCGGGTTTATAGACAATATCCTCCCAGCCGGGTTTCCTCATGGTGAATCTGTAGAATCCGTTTTCAAGAAACTTGACCGAACCTTTTCCAAGTTGATCTGCAGTTGCGCGAAAGACGTTGTCCGCACCGCCGGAAATCGTGCCGTCAGGCCGCCAGTATTCGGCTTCGATATGTGCGCCTTCCAGTGGCACCATGGTGGCGAGATCGTAGACTTCGAAATCCACGTCGAAAACCGGCGTGACATTTGCCTGGTTGAGCCGGATGGTTTTGTTTGGTTTCTCTGCCTGATCCTCCTGAATCACCAGGTTTTCTGTGTGCTCCAAATAGGAAGGGTGTCGTACCGTTAGTTTGTAGTTCCCCAATTCCACATCATTGATGCGAAAGAAGCCGAACAGATTGGACCGGGCCTCATACTCTGCTTCGTTGTCGGCGGGTTGCCTGTCCAGTTGAACGATGGCATCTTCGACCGGTTGACTGGTTCCGTTGCTGACGACCTGGCCCAGATAATCTGGCTGGGCATGCAAGGTTGTCAGAGCTAGCGACAGACTGGTGAGTGTGACGAATATGCCGAATAAACGTACGTTGGTAAGCTGCATGTTTTTCCTTCCTTTTTTCGGAGGCAGCATCCCCTCTCTCGCATCCATTGTTCAGTTCCATGACCGGTTTTCCCGCGGTGCGGCGACCTTGCTGGATGAACCAATGGCTGTTGGTATGCGATAGCGATCTTGAAAAACGTGCCTCCTCTTTACACGTTATGTTTGCCTTGTGAGGCATTCGAACCACCATTGACAAGTTCAATAGGTGAAAAAAAACCTCCGGTTTTTGATCAAACGGGTGAAAGGCAGCCTCTTCTGAGATTTTCGTATTGATGCTGTCATGGTTTGAAATAGGACTTAACAGCTGAACACACGGGGATTATCCTTTACCCATGATTCATCCTATTCGACATCATTTGCCGTTTTTCAAATTAGTAATGGCACTCTTTTTCTTGGTGAGTATCTCCCGTGGCGCAGATATGGGGGATTTGAACCCCATTGATCAATGGGAACCGGTAGCTTCAGGAGTTTGGAGAGCCGAATTGGGAAACATGCAGGGAGAGATTCGTTATTCTGATCTCGCTGCTGCGTCCCCACGCTTGGAGGCCTTGAAGGAATTGCCCAAAGCAACGTTTCCGTTTGAGTCCCGCGGCATCGGCTATCTGGCTGAGAATGGTCATCAGGTCATGGTGCGAATTCCCACTGCGCCCGATGAAACACTATATGGTTTTGGATTACAGTTGGATGGGATCAAGCATTCACGAAAAGTCATGACCTTGAACGTGGATCACTGGAGCAAGGGCGGGGGAAGGACGCATGCACCGGTTCCCTTTTATATTTCGAGCAAAGGTTATGGTGTGTTTTTCAACACGGCACGGTTTCTGAAGATTTATAACCAAATCGGCAATCGCAAGGACTCGCTCAACAACCCTCCCGAAGTCGATCGCAATCCACCCAAGGATGAACCCCAACCAGGGCCATGGCTGGCCCAACCTCCCGGGGACGCCGTGGAGGCGCAGGTCAACGGGCCGGGGTTGGAACTGTTGGTGTTCTCAGGAAACTCCATCCTCGAAGTGGTCCAACGCTATAATCTCTATCACGGCGGGGGAACCTTGCCACCCCTGTGGGGTCTGGGTTTTTGGCATCGGGTGCATGCCCAATTCAATGCGGATCAGGTGCGGCAGGAGCTTGCTGAATTTGAAGAAAAGGATTTCCCTGTGGATGTCATCGGCCTGGAGCCCGGTTGGATGACCAAGTCATATCCCTGCACTTTCGAGTGGCAGACCAAACGTTTTCCTGATCCCGAGGGTTTTACTCGTGAATTATTGGATAAAGGGATCCAGTTGAATCTTTGGGAAAATCCATACATTTCAAAGAACAGCCGTTTGTATGAGCGCATGTATCCATTGTCCGGTTCGCATTTGGTTTGGTTGGGAATCGTGCCCGATTACACCTTGCCGGAAGCGCGCCGTTTGTTGGCCGAGCAACACGGTCAGGACCACATCGCCATCGGGATCAGTGGATACAAAATCGATGAGGTGGACGGATACGATTTCTGGCTGTGGCCGGATCATGCGACCTTTCCATCCGGTGTATCCGGAGAGGCCATGCGCCAATCGTATGGTTTGCTCATGCAGAACATGCTTTATCAGGATCTGTTCAAGAAACGGAATGTGCGCACCTATGGATTGGTGCGCGCTGCAAATGGAGGTGCGTCAGGTTATCCTTTCGTGATTTACAGCGACGCCTATCGACACAAGGAATACCTGACCGGTATGGCAACTTCGAGTTTGTGTGGCATTTTGTGGACACCGGAAGCGCGGTCCGCTTCGAACGATCGCGAATGGTTGAACCGCATGCAAACCACTTGCTTCTCTGCTTTGGCGCAGTTGAATGCCTGGTCGTCCGGCAAGAAACCCTGGAGTTATGATTCCGTGACGGATGCCGTCCGGGAATCGATCCGGCTTCGCATGCAGCTATTGCCTTATCTTTACACGGCTTTTTCGGATTATTATTTCCATGGCATACCGCCCATTCGAGCGATGATCCTTGAACAAGGTTTTGACGGAACGACGGATCGAATCGTGAAAGGCAAACTCGACAGCGAAACCAATCCATACGCGATGGATCAACGCATTGAAAAGACCGACCAATTCATGTTCGGCCCTTCCATACTCGTAGCTCCCTTTTACGAAGATTACGCCACTCGTCGGGACGTGCAATTGCCTGCTGGAAATTGGTATGACTTCTATTCGGGCAGACTTGTGGGTAATGGAGAAACGATCTCCGTATCGGCTTCCGACTTGAAGGATCGAATACCCTTGTTCGTCAAAGACGGTGCGGTGATTCCCATGCTCACCAAGCCTGTTGACCGAGCCAGGGATGCCGTCGGGCATCCTTTGGAGTTACGGTGGTATGGCAAATCGCCAGGGCAGGGGCATCTCTACGAAGACGACACCGAAACTTTTGGTTATGAGGATAACCGGTATCGGCGGCGAATCTTCAGGATACGCAAGGGATCTGACGATGTTCCCTCCCTTGAAATCGAGACAACTGGACAACCGGACCAAAGCCTGTTTGGGGAGGTTGAAAAGTATACGTCTATGACTCAGTGATGTTTTGTTTCACCACGGAGACTCGAAGAGCACGAAGTGAAATATAAAAAAATTACTTCGTGTTTCTTCGTTTCTTCCTGGTTGAAAAAAGTTACGAACTTTTCAATCAGCTCCGAGTTTGCGAGGATGCTATTCTGCGCCCAAAGCGATAACACTTCCGTCTGTTAAAGCCATAAAGATCTTGCCTTGGGCGGCGATCATGCCGTCCCAGACCGGAGGCGCTGGGAGTGGGTAATCGTGCAACTTGGAACCATCCTTGGTCGAGACGACCCAGAGTCTGGCTCCTTTTCCTTCATCCAGTAAGGTGTCCTGTTCAGCCAGTTTTGCCTGGATGAGTGGATCTTGCTCCGAGAGTTTCTTGAAGGATTCTTCTTCGTCGATGATATCAGGAGGACCTGCCACGAACAAAGTATCATTGGCCAGCAGCATGGCGCGGGCGAGCAGGGGGATGTCTTGCGTCCAGTCATAGTTGACGAAGGTGAGTCCACCTTTGCTGGGGCGTCCCATGAAGCGCATCGCTTTACCCTTTTTGCCCGCCATGCTCCGTATGCCGTCCACGAGTCCATGGTTTTGGTAGCCTGAGATATCCACAGCATCGCCACGGTCGAAGGTGCAATCGAGCACCGTCTTGGCGTTTTGTAGGGCGAACGATCCTTCGTTTGTAAAACGCGCTTCGATTTCCTTGGCGGTCAATGTGCCATGGTAGACTTTTACTTCATCGATGATGCCCATGAATGCGCCGGGCCCGGTATAATCGCCGACTGTGGATCCATCATCGGCTCCGATGGAGAGGGATTCCTGAGGATTTTTTGTGATGAGGCTGGGCGCTTTCCCCACAGCCGCAAGGTCGCCATTTACATACAATCGGAGTTCACGATCTTTTGTTAATGCGCCAACCAGATGTGTCCAACTGCCAACGATTTGATCTCGCGAACTGATGGCTGTCATTTCACCACCGGTTCGAACGATGAATTTGGGACTCCCTCCGCTGATGGTGAGCGCGTAACCGAGTTGCCCGCCGCCGCGCGCGAGGATGACACCGTCCTGACTTTCGGAATTGATCCATGCTTCCACCGCCACTGCCTGGTTTGTGGGATCAAGACTCGGGGAATGTTCGAATCGAATGGCGGAAACACTTGGGCTGCCTTTACGCTTGTCTTGTTCATCCACCACCGGGGCTTCTTTGGGGGCGGCGAACAATTGGTGTTCCATGATAGTGGTCCATTTCAAATACTGTGGTTTACGTCCGAAACCAAAGACCTGCGAATCGTTGAATACCAGAATGCGACCGGATGGAGTGAACTTCCCGGCCTGATAATAACCCGCATGACCACCTGCAAAACTCTTTCCGTATACCCAGTAGGATCGATGAAACCAGGTGTCGTCCAGAAATCCCATGGGGGCGTAAACATGGCGTCCGACACTTTGTTGAGCCGATCCTTGTTCCACGGGGTTTCCGTAAACCGGATTCAATTCCATGCGATTGCCGTCGTGATCAAATTTTTGAGACCGCATGTAGATGTGGTCGCCGTCTCCCGAAAGGATGTCCGGCAAACCGGCGGGCATGTTCAGGATCTGCAAGCGTGCCTGAAGGTTTTCCCCGGTTTCAGGATCCAGTTCATCGATGACCGATTCACTGAGGAGGCTGCCCGTGTTGGCGTCCAGTCGATACATGCGTAGTCCGCCATCCAGGAAATTGGATCGGCCTGCCACGAAATAAGCCTGTTCGTTCTGCACCAGAATGCTTCCGTGCACGGGCCATACCGATTCCAATTGTTCGAACGCCGTGAGCCGCAAATCCAATGGCGCTGCACGAAATCGCCAGGCCAATGCGCCATCCGTTGCTCGCACGCAATACACCCAGCCATCGGCCGATCCGAACAACACTTTGCCCTGATAATAGGTCGGCGCCGAATCAACGCGTCCTCCTGCCTGGAAGCTCCATGCTAGATTTCCGGTTTCGGCATCGATTGCCTGCACCCGATGCGTGTTGACATCCGCAACGTAAATTTTTCCCTGAGCCATTGATATGCTGCTCAGGCGGTCTCCAATATCGGATGTCCACTTTGTTTGAACCTTTGGTGCGATGGTGTTTCGAGTGAAACTGCTCCGTTCCACATCATAGCGGTATGTCGGCCAATCAGCGGCGCCAGCGGACTGATCTTGCACGTTGGCCACTTGTTCATAGGCGGGACCGCGCTCGAAACGACTTTCATTGGCAGGCGGTGCTTGAATGGATCGTCCCAATGGTGCGAGTGCGTTGAACCCGTAGAGTTTGGTCTCAGGATAACAAGCACAGTTGTGCGGTGGTGTGTAAATCAAACCGTTGCAAGGCATGGTGCCGT
>Ga0181584_10000869_pt1 | contig 22277 bp, 14 predicted proteins | sample 071ome_30_FD_132462 | JGI IMG/M metagenome (GOLD analysis project Ga0181584, IMG submission 132462) | Coastal salt marsh microbial communities from the Groves Creek Marsh, Skidaway Island, Georgia - 071406AT metaG (megahit assembly) | ecosystem: Environmental > Aquatic > Marine > Intertidal... | reverse complement strand
TTCGAGAGATCGATACCGCTGTTGGCGCAGACGAAACCGTGCGAGGTCTCGGTGATGATGAGGTCACCGCGACGGCGAACGATACGCACCGCCTCGTCCTCGACGAGAGATTTGTGCGAGAGCGGATCGTCGGGGTCGATCTCGACCATTCGACCTTCGGCTTTCGAGACCACTTTTTGGGTGACCACGAGGACGTCACCGTCGAGTAGCGGACCGTTCGGCTCGGCACGACATGCATCGGCGACGATGTCGCCCAATTGATCACCGGGTCGGATCTCTCCGATGCCCGTCACCGGCCAGATGGTGAGACGAGGTCCTGTCATCGGCTCTTCCTTTCGACGATCGATGAGATCGTGGTCTCGGCCAAGGTCCGAGAGATCTCTGGTGACGACATGATGGTGTCGGTCACGACACAACGCATACCTTCGCGTTCGATCTCGTCCACCGACTTCTCGTCGCGCCTGTCGATGACCAACACCGAGCAGACGGGCGCGTAGAGGCGAGCCACGCCGACGACCGTCGGCTCGTGGCCCAGTTCGACGAGCATGCGGTCGGCCGGACCCTTCAGAGCCGCTCCGGCGACGATGGGCGACACGGCGACGACCCGATCGCGGTGCGAGGCGAGTCGATCGTCGACACCAGCGAGGGCTCGAATCGGTCCGATGGACACGAGGGGATTCGACGGAGCGAGAGTGATCACCTCGCTGTTGTCGAGATCGTCGAGGAACGTCGGACGCGCGCTTTCGATTCCGTCGAAGTGAATTGCGGTCACCGGCACCGAGTGTCGACGTCCGACGAAGTAATCCTGAAAACCGATGCGCCGTGGCCGTCCGTCGTCATCGATGACATCGACCTTGGTGGCGACCGAGTCGTCGGTCATGGGCACGATGCGAAAGGGCACGTCCCACGCTCGACGAATCTCGTCAGTCACCTCGGTCAGCGTTGCGCCTTCGTTCAACCGCATGGTCCGGTACAGATGGGTGGCGATGTCACGGTCGCCGAGATTGAACCAGGTGTTGGCTGCTGACGATTCGTCGGGTCGTACCCCGACGTATCGCGATAGCGCGTCCATCGTCCGCCAACTTTCGTCGGAGAGGCCCCAGCCGCGGTCGGGATCGATGGCTCCGGCCACTGTGTAGGTGACGGTGTCGAGATCAGGTGAGACGCGCAGTCCGTTGATCAGAGCGTCGTCGCCGGTGTTGACCACGGCGTTGATGCTCGCGGGCTCGACGGCCGCCATCAGACCGCGAAGAAATCGAGCGGCTCCGACGCCACCGGCCACGACCGTGATCATCGGGCCATTCTCTCGTAGAGCTCCATGAAACGGTCGACTGTCGCCGTCCACGAGAAGTCGGCCCGACGCGAACGACCGGTCTCGATGAGCCGTTGGCGAAGCACGTCATCAGTGAGGGCCCGACTAAGTGCCCGTGCGAGTTCATCCACATCGCTCGCCGGCACGAGAAGGGCCGCGTCTCCGGCTATCTCGGGAATCGATCCGGCGTCGGAAGCCACGATCGGAACCTCGCAGGCCATGGCTTCGAGAAGGGGAAAGCCGAATCCTTCGTCGAGGGACGGATAGGCCAGTACTCGAGCCCGGCGCAGAATCCATGCCGCGGCGCGGTCGTCGACGCGACCGAGAAGATGGATGCGCGCTCGCGTCATCGGTGACGACGACCTCAACGCCTCGTCGACCATCGTTGCGTCGTCGCCCATCGATCCGGCGATCACGAGCCTGACGTCGGGGTGTACCTCGGCCAGTCGAGCGAAAGCACCGATGAGTGTCGGGACGTTCTTTCGTCGCTCGATCGTTCCGATCGATGCCACGAACGGTGCCGAGTCGAGAACCGTCGGTATCGAGTCAGGGAGACCGACCGGAGACGGGCCGGGATCAGTGGGTCCGAGATGGACGACTTCCACCACTGCCTCGGGAAAATGGTCGTGGAGGCGACGAGCCGTTGCATACGAGGACGCGTGGATCAGTGCACCGTCGTCGACGGAGCGGCGCAAGGCGTTCATCGACAATCGAACGTCGGTGTGCACGTACTGGGGGTGGTCGAGCGCCCAGCAGTCGTAGACACTGACCAAACGGGGCTTCCTCGTGGGTGGAACGACGTAGTTGGTGCCGTGCACGACGTCGACGTCGCGCCAGAGTCGCTCGAGTCGTGGGTGAGAAGTTCGAGCCCATGTGCGCAAAGCCAGAGCCGCCGGCAGCGGAACGCGTCGCGTGTTGGCGGCGAGGTGGGCACGAAAGCTGAGAACGTAGGGGACCACGCGGACGTCGCGTCGCGACAATTCGTCGACGAGACCCGAGGTGGCCCGGGCGATTCCCGTGGCCGGACCGTGCAGAGGGCCGGTGTCGACGGCGATGGTCAGCACGTGACGAGTGTACGACCGTAGACTGCGCCGACGCCCTCGACGGGCATCGACGAAGGAGTCCCATGCCCCGCGCCCTCATCACCGGAGTCACTGGTCAAGATGGCCAGCACCTGGCGCACCTTCTCCATGAGAAGGGTTACGAGGTGTTCGGTGTCGTCAAGGGACAGAACAACCCCAAACTCGAGATGATGCGCGACGAATTCCCATTCGTCGAGATCCTGCCGGGAGACTTGGCCGATCTTCCTTCGCTCGTGAAGGCCCTCGAAGTTGCGCAGCCCGACGAGGTGTACAACCTGGCCGCCATCTCGTTCGTGGCTCTGTCGTGGAATCAGGCCGAACTCACCTCGAATCTCACCGGTACGGGCGTCTTGCGCATGCTCGAAGCAGTTCGCATGGTGGGCGGTGCCGAGAACAATCCGATTCGCTTTTATCAGGCGTCCTCGTCCGAGATGTTCGGCAAGGTGAGAGAGATTCCCCAGTCCGAAAAGACTCCGTTCCATCCGCGATCACCGTATGGATGCGCCAAGGTCTTCGGTCATCACATCACCGTCAACTATCGCGAGAGCTACGGGCTGTATGCCTGTTCGGGAATTCTCTTCAATCATGAGGGTCCTCGTCGCGGTGTCGAGTTCGTGACGCGCAAAGTCACCAACGCGGCGGCTCGTATTCGTCTCGGTCTTCAGGACGAACTGGTGATGGGCAACCTCGATGCCAAGCGTGATTGGGGCTATGCAGGCGACTACGTGAAGGCGATGTGGCTCATGCTGCAGCAGCCCGAAGCCGACGACTACGTGATCGCCACCGGTGAAACGCACACGATCGAGGAATTGGTGCAGTTGGCCTTTGCCGAAGTGGGACTGGATGACTGGAAGAAGTACATCCGCCAGGATCCGAAGTTCTTCCGCCCGGCTGAGGTCGATCTGCTCATCGGTGACGCCTCCAAGGCGCGCGAGAAGTTGGGATGGGAACCCGAAGTCACCTTCGCTGAGCTCGTGAAGATGATGGTCGCTCACGACCTGCAGCGCGAGGCGACCAAGGCTGGTCTGGCGATTCCGTCCTGATCAGCCTTCGAGCGGCCGGTCGGTGAATGCTTCGAGCGCGGAACTGGCGTCAGGAGTGAACCCTTCAGCCAGCCGACGGCGCAACGAGATGGCGAAGATCACAAGGCCGCAGACCGAACTGGCCACCAGTCCGATCTCGACTCGGAGATACAGGTCGTCGGCGCCGATTGCAGTGGTCACGACGAACACTCCCATCGATACCAGCCACCCGACGCCCACCATGGCATGGCCGTGCAAGGCGATCACGGCTTGAGCCGTGGCGAGAGCGACCATGTAGATCGAACTCCCGAGAGCGAGAAGGGTGAGAGTGCGACGGTCGAGGCCGCCGTCGTACACGACGTCGAGCAGCGGTGGTCCGACGAGAAATGACCCGACGGTGCCGATGGCTCCGACCCCGATCACGACGAGTAGCAACCGACGGAAACCGTTGCGGAATTCCTGCAGATCCTGCTGCGCGGCAAGACGCGCCAGGCGGGGGAGAAGCGCCGCTTGCACTGCCTGAAAGAGAAAGAGCGGGATGCGAGCGAGAAGGACACCGTTGCCAAAACGCGTGACGCGCTCGGCTTCGTCGGATCGAGCGAGGATGTCGACGGCGATTGGCCCGGCATTCACGAGTCCGGCACCCATGAGCGACCCGAGTAGAAGCCAGCCGAGGTTCGGAGTGACTTCGCTCCATGGCGCCTCCGGTCCGTCATCGGTGGAGAGCCGTCCACGGGCCGCTACGTACGCCACTCCTGTCAGGGGTGACAACGCGACCAGGAGCGCATAGGCGCCGACGTTCTCGACACCGAGTTGCCACAGGATGACGGCACCGACGACGCGAACGAAGCCGTCGGCGCCCATGACGATGCCGTACGACGAGAATCGGGCCTGACCCGAACAAATACCCCGGGCGAGATGGGCTGGGGCGTAGGCCATGAAAGCGATGATCAACGAGGCCGTGACAAGGGCGTACCCCTCGAAGAATTCCCGCGTGGCGATGGCACTGAACCCAGCCATGACGGCCACGACAACGGTGGCGATAGCCACGCCGAGAGGTACCACTCGTGCCACGATCGGCCGACCGCCGATTCCAAGCGCACGACGGTGGGCCAGAGCCCGACCCATCTCCTGTTCGAGGGGCAAAAAGAAACCCGGTGCCACGACGAAGGTGGCGAACCAGAGGGCGACGATGGGCTTGAAGTCGTCCTTGCCGAGGGCCTCCTGGCCGACTTTGAAGAAGAGATAGCTCGAAAGCCCGGCGATCACGAGACCGACGCCGACGGCGGTGGTGCCCTCGGGAAGAGAATGTCGGGGCTCGACGCCCTGGTCGGTCTGGCTCATCGCGGCGTCATCATGTCGGCTCATCGTCAGGGTCTCCACGCTAGCGATGAAGGGGGTGTCGAACGGGGGAGCGACCTCATCGGGGCAGGCCACACAGGTAGTCTTCGCCCATCGTGGCCTCACCCTCCACCCCGTCCGAGTCCGTCATGGGCCAGGCGACACCGGGTGGGGCGGTCCCCGGGGTCGTGGCCGCGGTGGTGGTCGCCCCGTCCAGTCCCGACCTGGCCGATGTCCTGGCGTCCCTGGCCGCCCAGGACTATCCGACTGTGCAGGTGGTCCTGCTCGTCACGTCGGCTGACGAGGCGATCGTGGCCGACCACCGTCGACTCGCCGAATCATTGCTGCCGGCGGTCCACGTTCGTGGAGTGGGCGAAGTGGGGTTTGCTCGAGCCGCCAACCAGGTCTTGCGCCTGGTGGACGGCGACGGCGGGCTCTTCGTCGTGATGCACGACGACGTGGCCCTGGCCCCTGACGCCATTCGACAATTGGTGGAAGAGATGTTTCGGTCGAATGCCGGGATTCTCGGTCCGAAGTTGGTTCGCTTCGACGCACCCGACATCTTGTCGTCGGTCGGCTACGACGTCGACCGTTTCGGGGAGCTCGACGACGGACTCGAACCGCTTGAACTCGACCAAGAACAACACGATGCCACCGGCGACAAGTTCGCCCTCTCGTCGGCCTGCCTCCTTGTTCGAGCCGATCTGTTCCGACGGCTCGATGGGTTCGATGTCGACCATCCGTTCCACGGTGAAGGTCTCGATCTTTGCTGGCGGGCCCACATCGCCGGCGCGCGAGTCGTCGTCGTTCCTGATGCGGTGGCTCGTCATCGCCAGGCGATGCACCACCGCGCACCCGAGTTGATGAAAGAGTCCGATGCCGAACGCCAGCGTCTGGCCACCGTCGTGTCGGCGACGGGCGGACTGCGGCTCGTCACCGTGATTCCCGGTCTCGTGATCTTGGGACTCGCGACGGCTCTCGTCGCTTTGTTACGCGGTCGACCCCGAGCGGCGACGGCGCGTCTCGCTGCCATCGTGTCCTTGGCGACCGGGCTGCCGCGCCTCGTGGCGCGCCGTCGACGCATTGCGGCCATTCGAACCGTGCCCGACCGCGAGATCGCCGATCTTCAGGTCAGGGGAAGCGTTCGTTGGAACCGTTTCCGTCGTGGACGAGCGCTTCAAGGAGAACTCGATCAAGGCGCGCCGACGAACGACCGTTCCACGTTGTCAGCCGTCGTGTGGACAGCTCTCGTTGCTTTGTTGCTCATCGGCGGCCGGCGGATGATCACCGATGGTGTCAGTCCTGTCGGAGAGCTGTTGCCGATCCCCGAATCGCCTGTCGACATGATCCGCTCCCATCTGTCGGGCTGGTGGGATCGTGGACTCGGCGACACGACTGCTCAACCCACCGGGCTGTTGTTGCTCGGAATCGCCGGGTTGGCCGCATTCGCGCAGATGGGACTTCTGCAGACCGTCGGAATTCTTGGTGCGCTTGTCGTCGGGTGGTGGGGGGTGTCACGGCTCGTTCCGGGTCGTGGTGGACTCGTGGCGACCGTCGCGTACGCGGCGGTGCCGCTTCCGTTCGCGGCAATTGCCTCGGGTCGGTTGGCGGCCCTGGTCGCCTATGCCGTGGTGCCTTGGGTCGTTGTTCTGGCTCGACGGGTGGTCGATGAAACGTCGATCGAGGATCGAGTGTCGTCATTGGCCCGACTGGTCGTCGTGGTCACCGTGGCCGCTGCCTTCGCGCCGGCGGCTGCCGTCGTCGCGCTCGTCGTCCTCGTGGTCGTAGCCGTCGCGGCGTTGTTGGCGGGTGACACATGGCGTCGTTCGGTGATCACGATCGCCGCAGGCTTGGTCGCCTTCACCGGAGCGATCGTTCTGCAACTTCCGTGGTCTCTTCGTTTCCTCGATGGGGACGGCTGGCTCGCGGTGGTCGGTGCTCCCGAACGGCTGACCGCCGATCGCGGACTGTGGCGGCTCATGACGTTCGACATCGGGCCAGCGGCACTCGGTGGTTTCGTGATCGCGTTGTACGTGGCTTTGCTGGTCGGCCTGATCGTGGCTCGGTCGGCGCGGCTCGCCGGAGCCTTCACGGCTGTGCTCGTGTCATCGGTGTTTCTCGCCTTGGCGGTCACGGCCGATGGTGGAGCCTGGTGGTTGCCACAAGCCGGAGTCCTGCTCGCACCGGTCGCCTTCGGCCTCGCTCTCGGTGCCGGAACTCTGTACACATCGTTCCAATTCGATGTACGTGGAGGTCGATTCGGGCTTCGTCAGCCGGTGAGTCTGATCGCTCTGGCGGCCGTGGCCGTTGGCTGCCTGCCGATCGCGGCGGTAGCAGTCGATGGTCACTGGAAACAGCCGTCCACGAGTTTCGTGACTCAACTTGACGAACTACTGGCCGATCCGATGTCGAGTGGTGACTACCGAGTTCTCGTGGTCGGCGACCCCGAACTCGTCCCAGGGGCCGATCGATTCCACACCGAGGGAATCGCTTATTCCATCGTCGACGGTGGACGGTTCGACCTCAACGAAACGTGGTCGGCACCCGATTCGATCGACGGACGGGTGGTCGACGACATTCTCACGGCGATGGCCGTGCGTTCGACGGCGCGTGCTGGACGACTGATGGCTCCGTTCGGAATCAGGTACGTCGTCGTTCCGGTGATCGACCGAGTGCGCTCCACATCGGAGTCGCCGCGACCACTTCCCGAGGGTCTGGTCGCCGCACTGCGCGAACAGCTCGACCTACGAGCGGTGTACAGCCCAGCGAGCATGTTTGTGTTCGAGAACGAGCAGTGGATCTCGACCACGGCCATGTTGAGCGACGAGGCGGCGGCGGCGAGTGAACTCGGTGGTGCAGACGCATTGGTGCGTACCGAATTCGGTAGTACGCGCCCGGTCCTTGCTGGGACGACAGCGTGGTCGAGTCCGATCGAACCCCTCGGACCTGGTTACGTGCATCTCGGGATTCCTTTCGACGATCGTTGGTGGGTCGACGTCGACGGACGACGGGTCGACGCACAAGGCTCCTTCGGATCGGTCATGGCATTTCCTCTCGAGACACGAGGAGAGGTGGCATTGCACTACGAACGTCCAGTCAGTCGTTGGGCATGGCTCGCAGTGCAGATCGTGGTCTGGGCTGGAGCCCTCGTCGCAATACGTCGCCGTCGTCACGTTCCCGAGATCGACCTGTCGCCGGTCATTCAGATGACAGCGAGCCCGTTGGCTGACAAATCGGGAGATGGTCGATGAGTCGGCGTGTCGTCGTGGTCGTACTCGGTCTCTTGGTCGCGGCTGGCGTGATCGTCGTCGCGGCTCCCGATACGACACGCTCGGACGTGGTGTTCTCACGTGGTGACGATCCGGGAACTCCGCGACTGGTGATTTCCGACGAGATCGTGACCGTCACCTGGTTCTGCGGCGGAACCTCGGCCCTTGGACGCAGTGAAAGTGGTGAGTACGGAGGAGAGGTCGTGCTCACCAACACCACCGACACCCCATCGACTGGAACCGTGACGGTGTTCTCGATCGACCAGGAACCGTTGGTGATCGCTGTGGATGTGGCACCGCGTTCGCAGGCGGTCGTCGATCTGGACGAGGCCGTGACGGCTTCGTACGTGAGCTCCATGGTCGAGGTCGATCGTTCGGAAGTATCCGTCGAACAGATTTCTCGCCATCCGGCGGGTGATGCCGTCTCGACGTGCACGGCGACCACCTCGGACTCCTGGTACGTGGCCGACGGCTTCACCGCCGAAGGTTCCGACATGAGAGTCCTCGTGACCAACCCGTATCCGACGGCGGCGATCGTGGACGTCGAGATCTCCACCGCAGCCGGACCGCGAACACCTGATCAATTGCAGGGATACGTGGTTCCGCCGCGCTCGCTTCGTGTGCTGAACATGGAGGACGCAGGATTTCGCGACGAGCCCGTTGTCGCGGTCAACCTGAGGGCCACGACGGGTCGCGTCGTGGTGGCCAAGGACCAGCACTATCTCGGCGCCGGACGTCTCGGCCACGTGACGTCGCTTGCGTCTCCGGCGGTGAGCGACGAATGGTGGTTCGCCGACGGACGCCTCGACGAAGGTGTCACCGAACGGCTCATCATTTTCAATCCGACCGACGACGACGTGGAAGCCGATGTCGTCGTTCTCGGTGTTCAGGCACTCGAAACCGACTATGAAGCCGCTTCGCTGACGGTTCCGAGCCGCGAAGTGGTCACTTTCGACGTGGCGGGAGTTCCGTCGATCAGTGGCGGTTCCCATGCCTTGCTCGTGACTGCTCTCTCCGGTCCGGCGTTGGTCGTCGAACGAGTGATCACCGAGCCGGCTGGTCAGTCGGTAGTGACATCGTCCATGCTCGGGCTCCAGGGTGAGGCACTGGCGAACGAGTGGTTCGCCTCCGTGACGGCGGCCGACGGTGACGGACCAGCCCTCGTGATCCTGAACGTGTCACCCGACCCGACGTCGATCGATGTCTCGTCGTTCGGACCGGGAGGGCCAGAACCCGTTGCTGATCTGACCGGGATCACCCTGCAAGCCAACGAACGGCGAGAGATTTCGCTCGGTGATGTCGCGGGACGGCCGATCTCGATCGTGGCCTCCGATGCGATCGTGGTCGAACGACTCGTCGAACGTAACGAGAGCGGCCTGGGACGTCTGCACGCCCTGGCCCTGCCGGTACGGAGGCGATGACATCATGAGCAGTGCCTTCGTCGCTATCGGTGTCTTCGTCGTCGTGGCTGCGATTGCCCTCGTGGCGCGGCGACGCCAAGTGGTCGACGTCCCGACGCAGAAGTCGTGGACGGTTCCACAGCAACTCGACCCGGCCGACTTTCCGGCGCGTGGCGAGGGATGGTCAGTCGTGGTGTTCACCTCGTCGTCGTGTCACGTATGCGCCGATGTGACTGCCAAGGCGGTGGTCTTGGCCAGCCCTGAGTTGACGGTCACCGAGGTGGAGTATTCGGCTCGCCGCGACCTGCACACCAAGTACGGCATCGATGCCGTACCCACCTTGCTCGTCGCTGACCGTGATGGCGTGGTGCGCCATCACAGTTTGGGCCCGGTCACCGCCACCGATCTGTGGGCGGCTGTCGCACGGGTGCGCGACCCAGATCTACCTGTCGTGGAGGGTGGCTGCGCAGCCCACGAGCACGACGTCGATCACTGATCGGCGAGTGATTCGGCCGAAGGCGACGGCTCACCGAGTCCCTGCTGGACCAGCCGTGCCACCTTGTCGCCGTCGATCGTCTCTTCGTCGAGAAGGGCTTGAGCGACGAGGTCGAGGCCACGTCGGTGGGTGGTGAGGATCTCGACGGCGCGCTCCTCTTGTTGACGAAGGATCGTGTTGATCTCTTCGTCGACGAGACGGGCGGTGTCGTCGGAATATTCGCGACCACTCGTCATGAGATCTTCACCCAGGAAGACCTGCTGATTGTTGTGCCACGCCATCGGTCCGACCTTGTCGCTCATTCCCCACTCGCGAACCATGCGACGAGCGAGGCCCGTGACGACCTCGAGATCGTTGGCGGCCCCGGTGGTCTGCTGATCGAACACGATGCGCTCGGCTACTCGTCCTCCGAGCGCCATACAAATGCGATCGAGGACGTAGTCACGTGAGTAACTGTGACGCTCTTCGGGGAGTGTCTGGGTGACTCCGAGCGCCATGCCACGCGGCAGGATGGTCACCTTGTGGAGCGGATCGCCGTTCGGGAGGACGGCGGCGAGCACCGCGTGACCTCCTTCGTGATAGGCGGTTGTCCGCTTCTCTTCGGCCGACAAGATGAGGGAATCGCGGCGGGCTCCCATCATGATGCGGTCACGGGCCGACTCGAAGTCGATGCGTTCGATCTGCGCACTGCCTCGACGAACGGCGAACAAGGCCGATTCGTTGACGAGGTTGGCCAGATCGGCGCCACTCATTCCGGGCGTTCCCTTGGCCATCACCTCGAGGTCGACGTCGGGACCCATGCGCTTGTCGAGCGAGTGCACCTTCAAAATGGCCAGTCGCTCCTCGAATTCGGGGAGCGGAACCACGATTTGGCGATCGAAGCGTCCGGGACGCAACAGAGCCGGATCGAGGATGTCGGGACGGTTGGTGGCGGCGATGATGACGATTCCCTCGGAGGTCTCGAAACCGTCCATCTCGGCCAGCATCTGGTTGAGAGTCTGTTCTCGTTCGTCGTGGCCACCGCCGAGGCCGGCACCGCGTTTGCGACCGATGGAGTCGATTTCGTCGATGAAGATGATGGCTCGCCCCATCTTGCGGGCTTGCTGGAAGAGATCACGCACGCGGCTGGCGCCGACGCCGACGAACATCTCCATGAAGTCAGAACCAGTCACCGACAGGAATCCGACACCTGCTTCACCGGCCACCGCACGAGCGAAGAGAGTCTTTCCGGTGCCTGGAGGGCCGACCAGAAGAATTCCCTTCGGAACGCGGGCGCCGATCTCTTTGAATCGCTCGGGCATGCGCAAGAAGTCGACGACTTCTTTGATCTCGGTCTTCACGCCTTCGTACCCCGCGACATCGGCGAAGGTGGTGGAGGGCCGGTCGGTCGTGTAGGCCTTGGCGCGGCTGCGTCCGATCGACATCACGTTGCCCATCTGGCCCGACGCCCGTCGGTTCATCCAGACGAGGAACCCCATGATGAGTATGAAGGGCAGCAGTAGGGGAATCAGGCTCACCAGCCAGTTGGACTGAGGAGTGCTGGCCTGGAAGTCGACACCCTTCGTGCGAAACAGCGCACGATCTGATTCGTTCGGGAATCCGGGAGGTGCCGTGGTCGAGAACTCGCTGCCATTGGTGAAGACACCCGTGATTCCGAGCGTGGTGTTGTTCAGCTTGAATTCGTCGACTCGTCCGGCTTCGACTTGGGTCATGAACTCCTCGAAGCCGATTTTCTCGCGGTCGGGTCCGGGCAGAAGTTGCGGCCCGAAGATCAACAAAAGGATGATCCCGAGCAGCACCCACGGCGACCACTTGGGAAGGGCGGGTCGGCCCCCACGACCCTCGGCGCGCGACTCGTCACCTTTCGTGCTGGAGGGGCGACGGCGACTTCCGGAGCGGTCTCCGGGCGGCGGAGGCGGCGGCGGGGGAGTCGGTTCGCTCATGACCCCATGCTACGGCGGGGGTACGCGGGCCCGCACCGCGGAGCGGGACGTGAGAGAGACGTCACCACCTGGCGACGGCGCGGATCGGTGCAGGTGGGCGGGTCGAAATCCACGAAGTTGCCGTTGCTTTTGCGTACCGTTGTCGCATGCGTCTCTGTACTCGTAACGGTTGTCGCGATCATGCTCGCACCTCGGTCACCTTCCACTATCCGACCTCGGTGATCTGGCTCGACCATCTCGCTGACGAACGAACTCCCGGCGTGTACGAATTTTGCCAATCCCATCTCGATCGATTCGTGTCGCCGAACGGGTGGCGTCTCGAAGACCGACGACGCGTCGACGTTCTTCCCTTCGTTCACCGTCTCGCCGGTTGAACGTTCTGTGCGACCGGCCAGTCACGACGCAGGAATCTCGATAGCGGCGGCTGCTGCGATATGGCTCGGCGCCTACATCGCAGCACTTCCACTCCAGGCCGGTGTGATCGGTCTTCTCGGCCAATCCGGAGTCGATCCCGACGACTGGCCGACCTCAACGATGGTGGCCACAGTTCTGTGCCTGTGGGTGCCCTTCGTCGTGGGGCTCGTCGTCCTCGGCCGTCGACGCGGATCCGGATCGATTCGCGACGCCTACCGCGTGCGATTCCGTGTCGTCGACTTGGTGGGACTTCCCATTGGAGTCGTCGGCCAGTTCGTCCTCGTGCCACTGCTCTACTGGCCACTGACGACTCTCTTCCCCGACGCGTTCGATCCCGCCAAAGTCGAGGAGCGCGCGACCGACCTCTGGAATCGAGCTGATGGCTGGTGGGTGTTGGCACTGATCGCCGTCGTTGCAATCGGTGCTCCACTCGTCGAGGAATTCGTCTACCGCGGTGTGATTCTTCAGTCGCTCGAAGGGCGGCTGAACGACACGGTCGCACTCGTGGTGTCGGCCGCGTTCTTCGGGGCGATCCATCTTCAACCCGTGGAGTTTCCAGGTCTTTTCGTGATCGGGATCGTGTTCGGCTTGTGTTGGCAACGTTCAGGCCGAATCGCGTGTCCGATTCTGGCCCATCTCGCGTTCAACGCATCCGGACTTCTTCTCGCCGCCAACTGATCGATCCGAACGACGATCCGATGGCAGAATGACGAAGTGAGCGATCCGTTGGATCTTCCCGTCGACGACATCGAGCCGACGTCGCGCCAGATGTGGAACCCATTTCGGGGTTGGCCACGCGAGAAGGTCGTCCGCTTCGTGGTCAGAGTCGTCTTCCTCGGAGTCACCACGGTCATCGCACTACGTGTGGTTCAACCATCACTGTTGTTCCGCGATTCCACCCCGACTGGTGGAGACATGGGCGCCCACGTGTGGGGGCCGGCATATCTGCGCGACCACTTGCTGCCACTGAAGCTGAACGGCTGGTCCATGGATTGGTATTCGGGATTTCCGATCTACCGCTTCTACATGGTCGTTCCGGCGCTCTTCATCGTGTTGCTCGACGTCGTTCTGCCGTACGGCGTCGCTTTCAAATTGGTGGCCGTTCTCGGCATCGTGACGTTGCCGGTGTGCCTCTGGATCTTCGGCCGTCTGGCACGGTTCGCGTATCCGATTCCCGAGCTGTTCGCCGTCGTGGGGTTGGTGTATCTCCTCGACGAGAGTTACACGATCTACGGGGGCAACGTAGCGTCCACCATGGCCGGAGAGTTCTCGTTCTCGATCTCCCTGTCGTTCGCTGTGCTCGCCTTCGGATTGTTCGCCAACGGACTCGAGACCGGACGGCACCGTGCCAAGGCGGCGATCTTCATGGCGCTCGCGGTCCTCAGTCACGGGATCGTCGCCATCTACGTGGCAGTCGGACTCGTGATCATGGGGCTTCTCTGGCTCGATCGACGGCGCGTCCGATGGTTCGTCGTGACCGTCGGGACGGGATCTCTCCTCGCTGCGTTCTGGATAGTTCCGTTCCTTTTGAATCACGCCTACATGACCGACATGAAGTACAAGGGCGAACCGGGTAACGGTTCGTTCACGTCGTACTGGGGCATGTTCTTCGCCCTTCCTGCGTTCTGGAACGTGTTCTTCACCCTCTTCGCCGCAATCGGTCTGATCGCTGTGCTGGTGCGACGACACACGAATGGCGTATGGATCGGAGTGACCGGACTCGTCTTCGTCGCCTTCGTGTATCTGTTCAACGACAGCCTGCCGGTGATCGGCCTTCTCTGGAACCCGCGACTCCTGCCGATGGTCAATCTTTGCCGGTATCTCTTGGCGGCCATTGGCATCGTCGAGTTGGTGCACGCGTTGGTTCGACTTGCTCAGGCCGACCGGCGTGAACGACTGATCGACCCGGTTCCCTGGATCGATGATCAGATCGCTCGTCGGGCGTTCTTCCGCTGGCGCACCATCGCGGCTGCTACGAGTCTGGTGGTGGCCCTCGTGGTTCTCGGCTTCAGGTTCCAGGTGCTCCCAGGCGGCCGTTTGATCGACGAAGGACAGGGTCTCGAGTACACCTGGGGTCCGTTCGAGACCGACGCGTCCGACAAGGGTTTCGTCGACGGGTGGGCCCGATGGAACTTCACGGGCTACGAGGGTCGGTCGGCATACGGCGAGTACTACGCACTCGTTCAGTCGATGAAGCAAATCGGAAACAACCGCGGTTGTGGGCGTGCCTTGTGGGAGAACTACAGCAACAACGATCGTTACGGCACAACGATGGCGCTCATGCTGCTTCCGTTCTGGACCGACGGATGCATCGGTTCGAGCGAAGGACTTTTCTTCGAAGCGGCGGGAACGACGCCGTACCATTTCCTCGCTGCTGGCGCGATGTCGAAGCAGAGTTCCAACCCGGTCCGTGAACTCCGCTACGTCAACAACGACGCCGCCACCGGAATTCGCTACTTGCAATCGCTCGGGATTCGCTACTACATGGCGGTCACTCCCGAAGCGATCGACGAAGCCGACGCATTGTCGGCGTCGACGGGTGAACTCGTCGAGATCTCTCGTTCCGGTCCGTGGAAGATCTACGAAGTGTCGAACTCCGAGATCGTCGTGTCACTCGAGACGCAACCGATCGTCGTGGAGGAGCGCGGTGGTGATCAGCGCGAACGATGGCTCGAACTCGGCACGAGTTGGCTGCAGAACCCCGACGAGTGGAGCGCCCTCCCAGCGGCCGACGGCCCCGACGCTTGGCAGCGTGTAGCGGTCGAGGTCGATCTCGATCGACGGGTAGGTGAGCCCGGAGCTGATTCTCGACAGGTCGACGTGGTGATACCCGTCGACGCCATCGAACGAGTCGAGGTCGAACCGGTGGCGATCTCCGACGTCGTGGTGGGGGACGAGTCGGTCTCGTTCTCGGTCGACCGCGTGGGCGTGCCGGTCCTCGTACGTGTGAGTTATTTTCCGAATTGGAAGGTGTCCGGAGCCGAAGGCCCCTATCGAGTGACTCCCAACATGATGGTCGTCGTCCCGACCGAACGAGAGGTGTCGATGTCGTTCGGTGCGAGCGTGGTCGACCGAGGTGCCTACGTGTTGACCCTTGCTGGCTTGGTGTGCCTGTACCTGATTCGACGCGACGACCGACGTCGCCGCCGGACCGTCGACGAGGGGTCGGGGGTCGATTCGCCCGAACCGGTAGCGGTACCCCTGTCACCTTCGGCTGAATATGGTGATTCACCAGGGGAAACGTTCGAGGAACGAACCGAAACCTCCCCGTAGCCGAGAGGTGCCACCGCTAGCGTGGTCTCTCGCTATGCCGAACGCCGAGACTCTCGACACGATCGTCAAGGCGTACGACATTCGTGGCACCGTGCCCGATCAGCTCGACGCCGACGTCGCCCACGCCCTCGGCGTCGGTTTCGCTCTTTTCGCCAACTCGTCGGTGGCGATCGTGGCCCGTGACATGCGTCCGTCGGGGGTCGAATTGGTCGATGCGTTCTCGCAAGGTCTCATGGAGCAAGGCGTCGACGTGATCGATATCGGCCTCGCATCGACCGACCTCGTCTACTTCGCCGCTGGGCGTCTCGACGCTCCTGGTGCAATGTTCACTGCCTCACACAACCCGGCTCAGTACAACGGCGTGAAACTCTGTCTCGCCGGCGCCCGACCCGTCGGCGTCGACACCGGGCTCGATCTCGTGAAGGAGACGGCACGACGGGTCTTGAACGGCGACGGCCCGAAGCCCGCCGATCGATCAGGTCGCCGCACCGAGCGCGATCTTCTGGCGTCTTTCGTCGACCACGTTCTGTCATTCGTCGATGTCGACGAGTTACGCCCGATGAAGGTGGTCGCCGATACGGCGAACGGCATGGGTGGGCTCGTGGTGCCGGCGGTGTTCGAACGTCTGCCTCGTATCGAACTCGAGGTGATGTATCCGGAACTCGACGGGACATTCCCCAACCATCCGGCCGATCCGCTTCAGCCAGCCAACCAGCGTGACCTCCAGGCTCGGGTCGTGGCAGGGGGATTCGATCTGGGTTTGGCTTTCGACGGTGATGCCGACCGAGTTTTCGTCGTCGACGAACAGGGACGCGGTCTGTCGGGGTCGACCACTACGGCGCTTCTCGCCGCTTCCATACTTCGCAAACATCCGGGTGCCACAGTGCTGCACAACCTCATCTGCAGTCGTACCGTGCCAGAAGTCGTTCGCGAGAACGGGGGAACTCCGGTCCGCACCAAGGTGGGTCACTCGTTCATCAAGCAGACCATGGCCGAAACCGGCGCCGTGTTCGGAGGAGAACACTCGGCGCATTACTACTTCGCCGACAACTATCGTGCCGACAGCGGTCTCATCGCAGCGATGCTGGTATTGGAAGAGTTGTCGCGGTCGGGTGTCCCGATGTCGAACCTCCGTCAGCCCTTCGAGCGCTACTCGTCGAGTGGCGAGATCAACACTCAGGTAGAAGACCCCCGAGCGGTGATCGATGCTGTCTCGAAGAAATTCGCCGAGTACACCCAGGATCGACTCGATGGGCTCACGGTGGACTGCGGATCGTGGTGGTTCAATCTTCGTCCGTCGAACACCGAACCCCTGCTCCGACTCAACCTCGAAGCCCCGACGCGTGAAGAGTGTGACGAACGTGTCGCCGAACTACTCTTGGAGATCACGTCGGTGTGAACCGGCCTGACCACGCGGAGGAAGAATGCCCCTCGATACCGAACTCGTGAGCGTCCTGGCCTGCCCTGAAGATCATGGCCCGCTCCACGTATTCGACGACGAGGACTGCATCTACAACCCGCGGCTGAAGCGTCGTTACGCCATCCGTGACGGCATCGCCGTCATGCTCATCGACGAAGCCGAGACGGTGTCCGAGGCCGAACACGAGCGGCTCATGAGTCGGATTTCTCGGGGCGAAGGTCGCGCCACCGGCACCCGTATTGCCTAGTCTCGTCGTACAGCCGTACCTGCCTCATCCCCTTCAGGAGCTTCCGTGTCCACTCTTGCCGCCCGTCGTGACTACCGCGTCGCTGATTTGTCCCTCGCACCTTTTGGCCGTAAGGAGATCCATCTCGCTGAACACGAGATGCCGGGTCTACGAGCACTGCGTAAGGAATTCGGTCCGCAGAAGCCTTTGAAGGGTGCTCGTATCTCGGGTTCACTGCACATGACAGTGCAGACAGCCGTGCTCATCGAGACTCTCGTGGAGTTGGGGGCCGAAGTCCGGTGGGCGTCCTGCAACATCTTCTCCACCCAGGACCATGCAGCAGCCGCCGTGGTAGCCGGACCGTCGGGTTCGCCTGATGACCCGCAGGGCGTGCCGGTGTTCGCCTGGAAGGGCGAAACGCTCGAGGAGTACTGGTGGTGCACCGAGCAGATGATGACGTGGCCCGATGGTGACGGTCCCAACATGATTCTTGACGACGGCGGTGACGCCACGCTTCTTCTGCACAAGGGCGTCGAGTACGAGAAGTCGGGGGAAGTGCCCGATCCGACCACAGCCTCCAACGCCGAACTGGCGATCGTTCTCGGCCTGCTGGCCCGCGGACTGAAGCAGGACCCGACCAAGTGGAGCCGGATGGCGGCTGGCATCAAGGGTGTCACCGAAGAAACCACCACTGGTGTGATGCGCCTCTACAAGATGCACGAGCGTGGCGAGTTGCTCTTTCCGGCCATCAACGTGAACGACTCGGTCACCAAGTCGAAGTTCGACAACCTCTACGGCTGTCGCCATTCGCTCGTCGACGCCATCTGCCGGGCGACCGACGTGATGCTTGCCGGCAAGGTGGCGGTGGTATGCGGTTACGGCGACGTGGGCAAGGGGTGCGCCCAGGCGCTCACCGGCCAGGGCGCGCGAGTGATCGTCACCGAGGTCGATCCGATCAATGCGCTGCAGGCCGCCATGGAGGGCTACCAGGTCACCACCCTCGACGAGGTCGCACCCACGGCCGACATCTTCGTGTCGGCCACCGGCAACGACCACATCATCACCGTCGAGCACATGCACCGTATGAAGCACAACGCCATCGTCTGCAACATCGGACACTTCGACTCCGAGATCGACATGGCCGGACTCGCTCGCAGCGGCGCGACCAAGGACGAACTGAAACCCGGAACCGATTTGTGGAGCTTCCCCGAAGGGCACTCGATCATCGTGCTCGCCGAAGGACGTCTCGTGAACCTCGGTTGTGCCACGGGTCATCCGAGTTTCGTGATGTCGTGCTCGTTCTCGAACCAGGTGATCGCTCAGATGGAGTTGTTCAACAATCTCGACCAGTATCCGCTCGGGGTGTACGTGTTGCCGAAGCGCCTCGACGAGAAGGTCGCCGCCCTTCACCTCGAAGCCCTCGGCGTGAAACTCACCAAGTTGACCGATGAGCAAGCCGACTATCTGGGCATCGACCCGTCGGGTCCGTTCAAGCCCGATCACTACCGCTACTGAGCCGTTCGTGAGTCGACTTCCCGAACGCGTTCTGCGTTGCGCCTTCGGACTCTTTCTCTTCGGTCTCGGTATCACGTTCTTCATTCGGGCCGAGGTAGGTCTCGCGCCGTGGGACGTGTTCCACACCGGCGTCTCCGACAAGACCGACATCGCTGTCGGCACCGTGATCATCATCGTCGGAGTGTTGCTGCTTCTCCTGTGGATCCCGTTACGTCAGCGCCCGGGTGTCGGCACGATCATGAATGCTGTCGAAATCGGACTGGTGGTCAATCTCACCAAACCGATCGTCGGAGTGCCGGGCAACTTGGTGGGCCGCGTCGCCCTCATGTTGGCCGGACTGTTGATCGTGGGCGTCGGCTCGGCGATCTACATCGGTTCCGGACTTGGCGCCGGACCTCGTGACGGTCTGATGCTCGGATTGTCCGAGCGAGGCATCAGCATTCGACTCGCACGCACGGTGATCGAGCTCACGGTGCTCGTGACCGGCATCGTGCTCGGTGGACCGATCGGACTCGGCACCGTCGCCTTCGCGCTGGGTATCGGACCCATCGTGCAGGTACTGCTCCCGCGTTTCGACATGAGAACGCGAACGGACCCCGGTCTCCCGGGGTCCGTTCACTGACTTTCTTCCTGTCGCTGACGGATCAGCCTGGGCAGATCTCCTTCGTCAAGTTGGTGGTGAGCGGAGTCGCCGATGCACCCTTGTCGTCGACGGCCTCGACCGACACCGACAGGCCGGCTTGCTGGGCCGTGAAGGTGTAGGAGAAGGACGCCGAGGTCGACCCGAGCGGGATCGTCTTCTTGCCCTCCTGAACCACCTTGCCGCCGACCTTGATCACGAGGCTCACTGTCGTTCCGGCGGTGTCGGAAACCGTGAAACTCACCGGTGAACCCTTCTGCTGGATGCAGGCTGGCCAGGTCTTGTTGGACAGGCTCAACTTCGGAGCGGTGTTCTCGACCGTACAACCGGTGGTTCGTTCGACGACCTTGATGTCGACCCGGGCGATGCCGGTGAACGTTGCATCGTTCGCTCGAGCGATCAGCTCGATCGTCTGACCGATCTGAGCGGCCGTGAAGGTCTCGGTCGCCGTGACCGAACCGGACCCGACGACGGTACCGACTGCGCGGGCGGCCGTTCCGAGGCTCGTCGTCTTGTTGTACGTGGCGAGAGTGATCGCCATCGAATCACCCTGCGGATCGTTGGCGGTGATCGTGACCGTCACCGGAACCGAGGTGTTCGATCCCGACTTGCAGACCGGGACCTCGCCCGAGGGCTTGGTCGCGATCGTCACCGTCGGCGCTGTGTTGTTCGTTCCCGGATTGTTCGGGGCCGAACTCGAGTCGTCCGGTGACGGGCTGTCCGGTGTCTGGTTGCAGCCACCGGGGTAGTCGACTCGAATCGTGGCCGTGTCGCTGCCGGTGGCCTGACCGTCATCGGCCGTGCCCGTGAAGGTGAACACTGCGCCACGATCCTGGTAGTCCACCTCGAAGGTGATCGACTGCTCACCTGATCCGTTGATCGTGTACCGACCGGTTGGGATCGTGCGACTGCTCGATCCGCCGCTCAATACGACCGACATCTGGTCGCGGTCGACGTCGTTGGCCGTGATGGTCACCGTCACCTTGGTGGGTCCGTCCGACTCGGCCTCGACGCACTCGGGCGCACGGACGTCGACCACCGGAGCCGAGTTCTTCGTTTCTGGAGTCGGGTCATCTGGTGTCAAGCCCGGCACGGTGTCATCGCACGAGATCACCTTGATGTAGTGATGTGCGGTGTCGGAGGTGCCGTTGGAGTCGGTGCCGGTGGCGACGAGTTCGACTTCACCTTCGGCGTCGGCCAGGAACGAGCCACTCCATGTGGTCGGGTTCTGTCGGCCGACCAACTGGGCGCCTCCGTCGCGTGTGACGTCGAGCGATGCCAACGACGCACTGGGATCGAGGGTGACGATCACCTGGAAGACGAACTTGTCGCCCACACATACCTGAGTCTCGGCATTGAACGCCACGTTGATCGGGAGCGGGGTCGATTGATCGGTGTTGTCACCGCAGTCGATCACGACGATCACGATCAGATCCGATTCGGTCGCACCCGACGTGTCGCTTGCGCCACCCTTCACGTCGTAGACGCCGGGTTGCCCAGGAGTCCAGCCATACGTCCACACCTCGGGGGTCGACTGGATGCCGATGATCGGGTCGCCGTCGGCCTCGACCAACGTGGAGTTGATCGTCGCGCCGTCCGATGGACGGGCGGTCAAAATGACGATCGCCGAATCGCCGACGCAGATCTGCTTCGGCCCGCGAAGTGACACGAAGATGCCGGTGGTCTGGATCTCGAGATCCGGCGGTGCCGGACAGTCCTCGAAGAAGTCTTCGAGTTCCACGGTGTAGCGATACTCGGTCGATCCGTCCTCGTAGCGATGGAACCAGTGCTGACCATGATCGGATGCAGCGGGGTCGGGACTGAATCCGACCCAGATCCATTCGATGCCGTTGGAGTCGGTGTAGCGAGCGCCTTCGTACTCCTCGGGGCACTCACGCTCGAGCGGAACATCGGGGGGCAAGCAGGCATCCACGTAGCCGGGGATGTCGAGAACGTTGTACACGTACGCGCCGTCCTCGGCCTGCCACCTGTTGTCGCCGACGTAACGCCAGACGATGCCGTTCGAGTCACGGAACAGGTGTCCGAGTTCGGGTGTTGCATCGGACTCGACGCAACCTTCCGGATTGCAGTCGTCGCCCACGGCCGTTGTGGCGTTCACGAGTTCTTCGACGATCTGAGTGAGCTTCGGAGCTTCGTCACCTGGTTCGACGGTGACCGCCTGATCCTTGGTGTCGTCGTACTCCTTGTCGTCCTCCGGCGCGACCGGCACCTCGTTCTCGTCGTACTGATACGTGGGACCACCGTCCGATTCCGGATCACACGGCGGCAAGCAGTCCTCGGTGTAGAACGGCAGATCACGCGTGTTGTCGATGGTCATGCCATCGGGAATGCGGTACCACTGCGAACCACCCTGGGGCTTGATCCAGACGTCGCCGTTCGACGGGTCGACCCAGATGCCGAGTGCGCCTGTCTCGAGGACGAGAGGCGGACACGGCGGGAGGCAGTCGTCGCGATAGCCGGGTAACAGCACGGTGTAGGCGATGACCGGCGAATCGGGATCGGTGTTGTCGACCCATCCACCATCAGCTGCGGAGTAGATGTACACGTGGCCGTTGCTGCCGTGCCACACGGTGCCGTCGATCACCTTCACGATCGGCGGGCACGGACGCTCGTCGATCGGCGGCAAGCAGTCGTCGGGCTGGTTGGGGAGATCCCTCGTTCGGAGGTTCTCGATCCAGTTGGTCGAGATGTTGTCCCAACCGTCGGCTCCACCGCGGTTGGCCGCGTAGACCCACGTGTTGCCCATCGTGTCGACCCACGTGTCGTCGAGGGTCGGCTTACCGGGCGGGCACTCGGGCTCATCCTCGGGGTTCCAGTCGAATTCGATGGGGCAAATCAGGAAGCGCAGAGTGAGCGCAGAAACGGCCGTGCCGTCGAGTTCGCTGACCCAGGCCAGGCTCTCG
>Ga0181584_10000867_pt1 | contig 22300 bp, 9 predicted proteins | sample 071ome_30_FD_132462 | JGI IMG/M metagenome (GOLD analysis project Ga0181584, IMG submission 132462) | Coastal salt marsh microbial communities from the Groves Creek Marsh, Skidaway Island, Georgia - 071406AT metaG (megahit assembly) | ecosystem: Environmental > Aquatic > Marine > Intertidal zone... | reverse complement strand
GGTAGGCGTTGCACCCCACGCACGAGCCCCAGTAGCACTCGAGCCTGTACATCAAGCTCCAAAGCGGATCGCTGAACCGCTGCGGGTGCAACAGGCGCACCGAGCACCCGTCCTCGGCAAAGCACTCCTTGACAAACGCCGCATCGACCACCCCGTCCGAGTTCAACGTCTGCCGCACCCCGTCCTCGCCCACGATCGTCACGTCCACGTCCTGACCGTACCGCAGCTGCTTCTCCGACAGCAGCCCAAAGATGACCTGCTCACTCAACAGATCCGAGAACCGTTCTATTCCTTTTCCGCCGTCGTCCCGGACGCGCTCGTGCAACGGCTTCTTCTCAAAGTACCCCTCGAAAAACTCTGCCATCGGCGTGACCAGGATGCGCCCCATGCCGTTCCGCTCAGACCACGCCAGCGGCTCGTCCGGATTGAATGTCGTCAATGTCGGCAATGTCGGCAATCTCGTCTGATCGAGCCCGACCGTCTTGGTGACCGAGGCGCCGTCGTAGTCGTAGGTGACGACTGGCGGGTCGCCGACGTCGCCAAAACACCGCCCGCCCTCCTCGTCTTCGTCCTCCGACGACGAGCAAGATTCGTAGTCCGGCAAGAGCCGCCGCGTATTGCCGACGATATTCCCGGACTTGATCGCGTCCAAGATCCTATGCAGCGTGTCGGCCGGACTGCCGTCGGTGTCCCCCTCGTCGTCCAGGATGCCCATGTCCGTCAGCGCCTTCCGCAGCTGCGCGTCCTTCCCCAGCTTCCTAAACAGACCCTTCCATTCCTTGACTTCCGGGGTGTCACGCGTGTTGCTGCTACGCTTGCTGGATGGCGCCGTCGTCGCCTTGCTGGAAGACTTGGCGGAGCCCTTTGTCTTGCCGACCTTGGGTGCCATCGCCTCGCCTCGGACCCAGCGCGTCGTCACGTTGGGTTCGTCCTCGTCTACTCGATTACTCGATCACTCGATTACTCGATCACTCGGTACACAGGGCGTGCTGACCGAGCTGCCGTGGTTTGGTATCGCGGTTACTTGTTTTGAACTGCGAGATGACCTGGAGAAACGGACCCTCGCGCACTGAAACGTATCCTATATCAGGCAGTGCACGCGACTGCATGCAATCACCGGCGATGTCTGCGTCTGCATCCCTGCGGAATGCGGCATTCGCGAGCAGTTCGTCGCGCGATTTGCCACATGCGACCAACAGAGTCCATCACCAGAGCCCGCTTCTCCGCGCACAATGCCTGCGCCATACGCCCGCGTATGGTACAGTGTGTCGCGTCGCGCTTCCGCATCGAGACGACGGGCTCGAGCCCTTGACCGCCACGACGGACCGGCCAAAGACGTCCTTGTCGTCGAGCAACAGAAACCCGCCCTCGTCGCTCCAGTCGCAGTTGACCAACGCTGCGCTGTTCGGGGACGTGGACACGTGCATCTATCTGCTTCAGAGCGGGTCGAGGGCGGATCCGAAGGCGGCATCGTCAATGGGTCTGGATCTGAGCGGCGGGGTGCTCAAGCAGCTGGTCCGGACCTGCTTCAAGCGGAAGCGAGGGCGCAAGGCGCTTGAGGTCGTGCTAGCGCTTCCGAACGTGAACAAGCGGCAATTTTCTGTGCTTATGAAGGAATGTATCGATCGCGGCGACGTGAAGCAGCTGGACGCGGTCCTGGAGGCGCGGGCGGGGGTCGGGTATGGGGCCGACGTGTACACGCACTCGGCCCGGATATCGACGCTCGGAAACGCCAAGCGGTCTGTGGCCGCACTGGAGCAGCTCCATATAGCCATGCAGGACGAGGCGTGCGCGCATACGATCGAGCTGTACAACGCGGCGATCAGCGCCTGTGCCAAGGCTGGGGACTTTGCCGGGGCGATGACCGTGTGGGGGCTCGTCGCCGAGGACGCCGAGACCACGCCCGACGTGGTGACCTATAATGCGATGATCAAGTTGGCGGGGGCCATGGGGAAGTTCGAGGATGTGAAGCGGTACTTTGGGATGATCACGGAGGACGGGCTGGTGCCGACGTCGTGGACGTATGCGGCCGTGTTTAGCGCGTCGGCGGCGTGTCGGACGAACGACGCCGGCTTTCTGATCGGCGTGTTCGACTCGATGGAGGTGCAGCCGAACGACTTCATCCTGTCGAGCTTCTTCACGGCCATGTCGCACTCGCGCTGCTCCAAGAAGGACATCGACGTCGTCTTCCGGCTGCTGGAGCGGTCCAGGGGGCAGACGGCCGAGCTCAACGACGTCACGTATACGGCGTTCATGACGTTTCTGGCCAGGCAGGTGGGTGTTTTCTTGGTTGTTTATCTATCGTATCGGACGCGTTGCGTTCTGTGCGCGCCCTGACGCTCTCACCACGCTCCGACACGCTCGCGCACGCAGGATATGCCGGACCGCGCCATCGACATCTGGGACGCAGCACGCAAGGACGAGATCGACCTGTCGCCGCACTTTTTCTCGGCGCTCTTCTCGGCCTGCGCCAAGTGCGGGACGACGAACCGAAACCAGAACAACAAGAGCAGCAAGAGCGGCCAAATGTTCTCGAGCTCGTCCGAGGCGCTCTCCGACATGGCCTTCGACGCCTTTGACGAGATCTCGGCGTGGTGGATCGCACAAGACCCGGACAGGACGCCGAAGCACGTCGTTCACGACGTGCGCACGGCGTTCAACGCGTTCCTGCATTTCCTGGGCGTCGTCGATCAGCACGACGTCGCCCAGCTGATCTTCGAGTCGATGAAGTCACAGGGCCCCAGGCCCGACGTGGTCACCTACAATACCATGCTGAACCTCCTCGGGAGCTCCAAGGACGTCGATGCGGCGCTCGATCTGTACTGGGAGATGGCACGCGCCGGACTCGCGCCCACCGAGAAGACGTTCGGCTCGCTGCTGCACGCGTTTGCCTCGGTGGGGGACACCGCCTCGGCCAAGACCATTTTCGACAGCCTGGGGGCGTCGGGAATCGCACCCAACTCCATTCTCTACACGTCGTTCATCCACGCCGCCGTGAGCCACGGCGACGACGAGTCCCTGGCGCTGGCCTTTGATCTGGCCGACGAGATGCGGCGGTCCGGCGTGCCGCTCACCGACGTCACCTATGGCTGCCTCCTCGTTGCATGCGAGAAGCAAGGAGACGTCGCACGCGCCTTCAGGCTCTACCAGCAGTCGCTTGAGGAGCGCGTCACGCCGTCCGACCAGATGCACAACATCCTCATCTCGGTCTGCACCCGCTGCGGCAAGCTCGACGAGGCCCTCGACCTGGTGAAGAGCATGGCCAGGAAGCACTCCAACATTCAGCAGCACGCGATGAACTCGCTGACGAGGGCGCTGTCCATTGAGTCCCCCGGCAGGGCGGCCAGGATGCTCAGCCTCATGGGCGCCATGGGCATGCAGCCCTCCCGCCAGACCCGCCTGGAGGTGATCAAGCAGTGTGCGCTGGCGGGCGACGTGAACCAAGCGCTTGCGATGTTCAACAGCGTCGAACTCGATGGCCCGGCCGGCTCGGCCCTCATCATCAGCCTGTGCGCCGCCCAGAACCTCCAGGACGCCGTCCGCGTCTACGACGCCATGATGGCCGCTGCCTGGCGTAAGATGGGCCGCAGCAACGAAGAGAAGAAGACCACGCTCACCAAGCGCGCTCTCGAGCCGAGCGGACCGGCCCTCGCCAGCCTCGCCCACGCCCACGCCGCCGCCGGCCTCACCAGCCAGGCCTGGAAGTTCTACCTCCAGCTCCGGCGCAAGAGCCAGAGCCTCGAGGACGCCACGCTCAACAATCGGAAAATGTTCGAGGCCCTCATCGAAGGCCAGTGCCGGGCCAAGAGCCTAAAAAAGGCCCTCGTCGTCTTTGACGACTGGAAGACGGCCTCCTCGAGCGTGGTCAGCAGAACGACCAGCCGGCATCTGAGCCTGGTGGGGCCGTCGACCGAGACGACGACCGAGCCGACGACGACGGGGACGACGGGGACGACGGCGGCGACGAAACTCCCCAAGACCACCCCCCGCCTCAGCTACCTGGCCCTCGCCTTCCTCGAAGCCGAGGTCCGCCGCCACGACGAATACGCCTGGCGCGTCTACGACATCCTCGCCACCATGCGAGCCCAGAAGGAATCCAAACGGCAGAGCGAACTCGCTCGCCCCTCGAAACGAAGCCACCACTTCTAAGACTAACTCGATATCGGGAAATCAAAGTTTACCTTCGTAATTACGTGAAATCAAATAGTCATCTAGTCCTCGTAGACGCGGCACTCGTCAGCACTCGGATCCTCGTCGCACAGCTCGTCCAGGTAGCCCCCAGCCCCGCCCACAGCCTCCAGCTCGTCCTCCTCGAGGTGCGCCAGCACCTTGACCGGCTTGTCGCCCGCATCCACGCTGAACTCCACCTTCCACGGCAGGTTGGCAGACAGCACCTTGCCTTCGTACTCCTGCACGTTCTCCAACACGGTCCCCGTCATCCCGTTCAGGTCCAGGCCGTCCTTGAACTTGCCCACAAACACCTTGACTGGCTTGGTCACCTTGACCGTCGAGCCTTTCGCCAGTGCCGCGGACACGCGGACGGTATTGGCACGGGCAATCGCAGGCATTGTGATATATATGATGTGATGTACGACGTGATGCGTGGAGAAACGAAGAAACGAAGAGAACACGCGATTTGACTCTGGGCGTTTATCTCTCGAGCCGAGGGACGTCGAGAGTCCCTCGCGAGGGAGGTCAAGAATTTGTTTGGTAGTCACGACCGCTGTCCACTGGCTGGATCGCAGGTCTCTCGTATGTATACATTGTGCGGTTGTCGTCGCTGAAAACGGAGCCAGGACGTGCGTGCGGCCTGTCGAAATTTTCAAGACCGGGGTTCGTTGCCCGAGTCGTTGCTCACCTCGCCTGCGCCGTTCGCTACGCGCACGGCCTACTACGAACGCCGGTGTTAACAGGCGCGTGAACACGCCGTCGCCGAGGACAAGGACGAGGGCGAGGGTCGTCGTGTAGCCATCGGCACGTCGAACTTCACTGGGACCAGAACGAGAACCAGACCCCGATGCTTCCCCGGGCGGCGTCTCTGTCGGCCCTGTCGGCCTTCTCGTCGTCGGCGTTCTCGGCGCACCCGTCGTCGCAGTCCATCGTGTGGGACGCCGCGGCCGTGTTCGACCTTGCCGTCCTCGTGGTCCTGGTCGTGTCGTTGCTGGTCGCGTTTGGGTCGCGGTTTGAGATTGTCAAGGCGGGTCCGAGGATATGGAGGATGGTGCTTTGGGGCGTTCGGTCGGGCTACCGCTATAAGATGTCCGGGTTTATCAACAGCTCGCTCAAGTACAAGGATCCCGAGCTGTACCAGGTGAGGCTGTCCAAGCTGCATAGGCAGGTGGCGCACGGGTTGCTTCGGGTCTGTCAGAAGAACGGTGGGGTGTATGTGAAGGCAGGACAGACGGCGGCGTCGCTGACGACGCTGCCGCCCGAGTACAGGGAGGTGCTGGAGCGGCTGGAGGACAGCGTGCCACCGATCCGGTTCAGCAGGATTCGCCGGGCGTTTGAGAAGGAGCTGGGACACGATATGTCGGAGGTGTTTGAGAGCTTTGAGATCAAGGCGACGGCGGCGGCGTCGCTGGCGCAGGTGCACAAGGCCAAGCTGAAGGACGGGACGACCGTGGCGGTGAAGATCCAATACCCCGGGTTGCAGAGCGCGCTGGACGCGGATCTGGCCGTGATGGCGTTTTTGGCGGGTTTTGCGCATTTCGTATTCCGGGTGACGGACTGGAGGTGGTTCTTGAGGGAGATCAAGGAGAAGATCGTGGAGGAGCTGGATTTCAGGAACGAGGCGGCCAACGCGGCCAGGTTGTCGGCGTGTTTCGAGAACAGGACGGATATTGTCGTTCCGCGGCTGTTTCCGAGGTGGTCCTCGAGCAAGGTGCTGTGCATGGAGTGGATCGAGGGCATCAAGGTGAGCGACGCCGCCGAGCTCAAAAAGGCGGGTCTGTCGCCGCGCCAGGTCGGCCTGCTGTTCCAGGGCGTGTCGGCGGAGATGATGTGTTCGCACGGGTTTGTGCACGGCGATATGCATCCTGGCAACGTGTTTGTCAGGGCGCTGCCGCCCCAGCCCAACCCGCTGTCACACGTGCTGCCTTGGCTGCGGCACAACCGCCCGCAGATCGTGCTGATCGATCACGGGCTGTACTTCACGCTTCCCGCGGATATGCGCGTGCTCTATTGTATGCTTTGGTGTGCGTTTGTCCTGAACGACGCCAACACGGCGCACAGCGCCGCCGTGCAGCTGGCCGGGGAGACGTGCGGGCGGGTGTTGCCGCTGATGCTCAAGCCGATGGACTGGGACAAGATGAAGCCCGAAGAGCGCCGCCGACAGCGCGACAAGGTCGGCTTTGGTGGCATGCAGGACATCAGGGACGCGATGCGGTCGTGTCCCCAGCAGCTGGCGGACTGCCTCCGGGCGATGACCATCGTCCGCCACACCTGCAGCCGGCTCGGCGCAAACCTCGCCGACAGGCTCCGCGTGAATGCCGTCGAGGCGCTGCGGGGACTCAAGGTGGCCAAGCGCCAGGAGGGACTGGTGGAGTTGAGGCGGAGGGAGCGCGTCGAGTACGTGGGCGTGATGCAGAGCAAGTGGAAGCGGGTGCGGCTGTGGACGCACATTTTGGCCATGCGAATTGTTGCATGGATCGTGCTGATTGCAGGCGGTGGGTTTCACGAGGAGTTCTTGAAGGACGACGACGTGGCTAGGGAGGAGTCCGAGGCGGGCGAGACGGCGGCGCCGGCGACGACTCGCGGGAAGGGTGCCGAGCTGCGGGACCGCTCGGCAATCAAGGTCGAGGTCCGGATTTGATTGAATGATTGAATGATTGATTGATTGATTGATTGATAGATTGATTGATCAGACCTTCCCTTCTGAGAGGCTGACCGATCGGTCGACCGATTCCGCTTCCGCAACCTCAAACGGGCCTCGTTACGCTTGCTTCGGCCTCTTTCATTAATAACTTTACCTTTGTTTCATTCTACAGTCTCGCGGACGCTACCGGAATACCGAGTGCGCCGGACAGCCAACTTAAATTTGGCTGGAGGACAGCTTTCATTCAATCGACGCCGGCCGTGTGCTTGGCGCCGTACATTCTTTCGAACGACCATTTCACACTTCAGCATGTTGTCCACGACTCGTGCCGTGTCCGGAGGACATGCCTCGACGCAAGTGTCGTCGACTGGCATTTTCAAGGCTGGCAGGGCCCCGCGGCGATTCGTGGGGCGCTCCCTCACCCATATCGGCCATATCGCCCGCGTTGCCTCGTCCGACACGGCCGTCGGCGACGAGATCGCCCCGCCGGCGATGGGAGATCTGTGTTATAACGACCAGTACGCGCAGCTGTATGCGGAGGGCGGGGACAAGCTCAACCTGAAGCGGCCCATCCCGCGCCCTGTCCGGGAGCTCCAGCAGGAGGCTCCGGGGGCAAAGAAGATCGTGTTTTCGGACGTGTACGGGCTGCCGAAGAAGAACCTCTTCTTCAACCGCGAGTACAACACGAACGACAAGATCTACGTGGCGTTCATGGTCGCGATGCACGGGCTCTGCCTCTTGGCGCCGGCCACGTTCAGCTGGCCGATGGTCGGGCTGTTCTTCGCCACGTACTTCGTGAGCGGATGTCTCGGTATCACGTTGTCGTACCACAGGCAGCTGTCGCATAAGTCGTTTCAGACGCCCAAGTGGCTGGAGTACGTCTTGGCGTACTGCGGCGTGCTGGCCGTCCAGGGCCCGCCGCTTGAGTGGGCGAGCGCGCATCGGTACCATCATCTGCACTGCGACTCGCCCCTTGACCCGCATTCTCCATACGAGGGATTCTGGTGGAGTCACATGGGCTGGCTGCTGGACAACGCCGCGACGCTGGAGCGCGTGCACGACCGATCGAACGTCAGCGACATGAACGGAGACCCGTTCTACGAGCACCTCGAGAAGTGGTTCCCCGTCCACGTGGGCCTCCAGTTCGCGGCGCTCTACGCCTTTGGTGGTCTCCCAGCGCTCGTATGGGGAGGGGCGCTGAGGTTGGTTTGGGTGTACCACGTCACATGGGCAATCAACAGCGTGTGTCACGTGTGGGGAACACAGCCGTACGATGCGAGCGACTTGAGCAGGAACAACTGGTGGATGGGAATCCTCGCCTGGGGTGAGGGTTGGCACAACAACCATCACGCATTTGAATGGTCGGCACGCCACGGGCTTGAGCCGCACCAGATCGACGTCACGTACGCAGTGATTCGGTTCTTCGAGATTCTCGGCCTGGCGACCAACGTCAAGATCCCGACGGAGAAGCAGAAGGCACGTCTGGCCGTCAACTGATGATTGTTGGATGTTTTATTGATGTTAAAATTCGTTATATACCGAGAGATGGTTATACTGGCCACGCGGCACCGAGCGACCACGCGTCCGACCTGCGGACCGCCTTGGCGGCGTTCTTCGCGGCTTCCTTCGTCGCCCGGGTCTGCGCCGAGGACTTGACGGCATCAGAGGCCCGAAGACGCAAGCTCAGGTGCCTGTTCTCGTCCAAAGAGCGATCGAGCGCGAGCTCTGCGGCCGCCCTCGCCTGCGCCGAGCTGGCAGCCGCGGCTGCTTGCTCGGCGCGAGCAGCCTCGAGCTCGCGCGCCTCGTGAAGCGCGTTGTTGAGCAGTCTCTTGGTCGTCCGATGCGCCCTTGCGAGCCTGGAGTGCTTCTCTGCCATCGTGTAGACGGCACGCCGGTGCTCCCGGTCAGCCTCCGAGAGGCGGCGCTGGAGGGCATCGAAGGACGCTGCCATCGACAGTGCCAGGGACTCTGTCCGCTCGAAGGCTTCGGAGGCCTCGTGCAGGCGCTGCTTGAGGTCGCTCGTGCGCCGTTCGGTCGTCGTTCTGGCGAGGATCGCCACGACTTGCAGGCCAACGATCCTGGCCTTGGTGGAGACAAAGGCGTGTGAACGCCAGGCGGCGATGGTCGCCCGCATCGTGTCGCGTGCGTGGGCCCGCTGACGGGCCCGGTCCGCACGCCCGGCTTTGAGACAGTCACGCCAGCCGTCCAAGGCGTCGAGCATGAGATCCCGTCTCCGTCCCAGTTCGAGCGCGTCAACGGTCGAGCGTCGACAGTAGACGCCAGCCGCGTGAGCGCCCAGCGCCTGCAGCGCGCTACGCTGCAGCCGCTTCGTCGAATGGCGGTCCGCGGCGAGCTCGAGTGCCCTCTGCTGCTTCATCTCCCTGGTGGCGCGGATCCACGCTGCGAACAGGAACGCAACGCAAGACGCCGTCGCCTCTTCCCGATGGCGCCGCGATGCGACCGCGCCGTCGTGCCACGAACGGAACGCGTCCGCGAGCGTGGCCGTCTGCGATCGCAACGCTACCGCGCGCTCTGCGCTCCGGATGCTTTCCTTCCTATGGAAGGCGTATCCAGCAAGCCCGACCAGCGCACGTCGCACGGTTCGGGACGACCTCCGGCCGACGAACGCGTCGACCCGCTTGCGCTGTGCGGCCAGCTCGCTCCAGCCGCGGAAGACTCGTCGCATCGTCTCAGACGACGCCTGCGTCTGTCGGACGGCGGCCAGGGCGGCGGCGACCCGCCTCGTTCTCGTATGTGCCCTCCAGGACGTGAGCGCGTGGACCGCCGAGGCGCGCCCGGCGCCGGCGCCAATGGAGGACAACGACGCCTCGAGACGCGTCGTCGCGCGACGTCGCCGCGTGTAGCCCATCCAACCACGGAAACAGAAGGCGGCGGCGATCGACACGCGCTCGCGGGCCTTTTCCTCTCTGTAGGAGCGCGCCGTCGCCTCCTGCCACTGATCGCGCTCGTACGCCGCCAGCTTTTCCGTCAACGACGCGATGCGTCCGTCGCGCTCGTCGATCGCCCGGGTCACGTCGGGGGTCACGACCTCGATGTTGACGGGCACACGCGGCTCACTGCGCAGCGCCTCGAGCTCGGCATGCAGCTCCCGTAGCACGCTCTCGAAGGACGCCTTCTGCTGTCGCAACGCCTCCTTGCCCGACGACCGGGCCTCCGCCGCCGAAGACTCGGCCGATGTTTGCGCCTCCATCGCCGCGGACCGGGCGCGGAGGGCAGCGTCCAGCTCTATCACCAGCTCCTCGTTGCGGGCGGCGACAGCCGCAGCTCGCCGCTTCGAGGCCTCGAGCTGCTCGCTCAGCATCTCGATCACCGCATGTTGCTGAGATCGGCCGATCTCGTCCTTCTTGGCGGCCTCCTCGGTCTGCCGCCGGTAGCCCTCCCGTTGGACGCCTGCGGTGGCGAGCCCCTTTTCGAGATCTTCGACTTTCGAGCGCAGTCCAGCGCACGCCTCCAACGCCTCGTCCCGCTGCGCGCGCAGGAGCCCGGCCTCGCGCTCACGGAGCCCGACCATCTCCGCGAGCGCGTCCCGCTCTTTTTCGAGCCGATCGACGGCGCCCTCGTTGTCGTTCTCGTTCTCCGGGGCTGTCTGGTCGACCGCCTCGGCTGCGGCTGCTGCTTCCGCTCGCTGGCGGGCGACGACGAGGTCGCGAAAGCCGAAAACCGCACGCCAAATCGCCATCGCCTGCGCGTCCACTTCCTCCGCCCGCGACGCCTCCTCGCGACACAGCGCCTCGAGCGACACCAACGACTGCGTCACCTCCAACAACAACGACTCGATGCCTTCGTCCCCTTGGTCGTTGTCGCTCATGGAGAACGCGATGCTGTCGACCCAGATCGCATTCGCCTCGACTGCGAGCCCGTGGTTTGACGTTACCGATCCTCGCTCCTCCTGATCAGGATCGGAGTCGAGCAGGAAATACTCGTCGGCCAGCTGAGAGACGGCCTGTGCCGCCGACGTCGACACCCCGCCCACGAGCACCCGCTCCACGCTCTTGAGTGCCTCAACCCATGCCGCACCGGGCTCTTCCTTCTGCACCAAACCTAGCAGATATACAAGGTTGCGGAGCACGACGTGAATCCGATAGACCGCGCGCCCTCGACGGGCCTCGGCCTCGCTGATGTGGCGGCCATTCAGCTCCCGGAGGCTCGGCACGAACGCCAAGATCTGTTCGAGGGCATACGGACGTCCCATGACGGGGTTTCGCGCGACGCTCAAGCGTTTGAGCTTGCCCAGGGCCCTCAGGCAGTCCGGCACGCGCTCGATCTTATTGTCGGCCAGCGACAGCACCTTGAGCTCGCTGAAGCCGGCCAACGGAGCGACTGCCGCCGCCGTGAGCTCGTTCTTCGACAGATATGCCGAGGTGGCGCCGAGATCGACGGGACCAAAGCAAGCGCAGGGCGACGACGGGGTAGGCAGAGGCTGGCAGTCTCGCTGGCATAGACGCGCCAGCGAGAGTCCCACTGCGTGGAGTTCGACAGTGCCCTGCGCCGGTTTGAGGCGGATCCCATCTATCGACCGCGTCGTGGTATTCTCAGACTCAGCCTTGATGCCCTTGCTCCGCGCGGGGTGCGCGAACCGGAGCAAATCGGCGAGGGTCATCGTCATTTCGATTCAACGGAATTTTCAACCGAATTTTATGCCAGCTCGTCACCGTCAGCTCGTCGTCCCCTGGCCGCCGGTGCCATGCCAACAACAGCAATAACGACGACAGCAATGATTGATGACAAGATGATGACAACAACGATTTTCAACTGGAGGTCATCAAGGACCTCTAGTGGTCACGTCTCTCGAGAGCATCGCGACGAGCCTCTGGGCCTCCTTCGACAGCAACTGCACCTGCCCGTCCACCCACACCCCGTCCCGTTCCCGCTCCCACGGCTTGGCCGGCACCCACGTTTTCCCGCTCTCTAGGAAACACGCCGCTTGCAAGTGGTCCTCGAGCCCGTGCTCGTCCTCGTCGTCCATGAAGAACCGGAACCCCCGCGGCCCACCGGTGCCGGCCCGCTTGGCCTGCCGGTTGTCCTCTCGGATCCCTCGTTTCCAGTGGATTTCGTCGTCCGTGAGCGGTGGGCGGACCAACGTGAGGCTGAGCAGTTTGCACTTCTCCCCGTCCTGGCCGATGTCGTCCTCCAGCTGCCAACTCGACGCCGCCACATCGACGACCCTGTACTCGTCGCTCCTCGCCTCGGCCTCAGCGTTACGCCAAAACGTCCGCTTGACCAGCAGCTCGTTCCGCACCTCCACCTCGATACCCTCCTCCGTGATCTCCACACGAACGTCTTCGACGTCGATCCAGAAAGGCACCTCGAAGCTGAGCAGCACGTCGTCCTCCGAATCAAACTGCTCGTACGCCGGCTGCATGCACCGTACGCCGTCCGAATCCCCCTCGAAGAGCCGCTTCCATCTATGACCCCACGTCTGCTTCGGAAGGACCAACACGACCGCCGTGTTGTCCTCGCTCCGGATGCTCTCGATCGCCGTCGACCCTGGAAAACGAGCAAAGCGCACAGTGAGAGAGACGATCCACGAACCAGCGACGGTGCGCGTGCGCGCGCCCGTGCGCACGCGTGGTCGGTGGTCGGTGCTCGCGAGCCGGCGATTGCTCGTCAAACACCCACCGTCGATCGGCTCCGCCAGCCGCCTCGAGATCAACGGCGGACTGTTCTCCGCCTGCACCTCCAACACCCGACCCACAACGTTCACCGCCAGCTCCATATCGCTATACCCAGTCGGCACCCTGCACGCCACCACCACCTTGCCCTCCGTCTGCGCCCACATATAGAACCTGGCCAGCCGCACATCGTACGTCACCAGCCGCGCTTCCTTCGTCATATTCCTCTGCAGCGCATACGCCACGTCCTTGAACGCCCGAATATCCCGCAACTCGGCCTCGGTCCGGTAGTTCGGATTGGCCCGATCCGTCAGCCTGGCGTCTTCCTTCTTCTTGCTCTCCAGCTCCCGCTTCGCCAGCTTCTCCCGCATATGATCGCTGTTGATCAGCGGCCAGTGCAACGGAAACCCGTCCTTCCAATGCCGCTTCAACGTACAGAACTCGCAGATCGACATCTTGCACGTCCAACACTCCTTCGTCGCCGGCCGCCGACACACTTCACACGTCACCACCAGCTGCGTATGCGGATCGCACGTCAGACCCAGACTATCAAACTCGTCCAACAAGACGTCTTCCCCGCCCTGCGCAGACCCCTGCGGAACCGCCTTGACGTACCGAAACTCCAGCTCCCTGGCCCACGTATCATACACCTTCCGCCGATGTGGGTCGCTCAGGACCTCGTACGCGTGCTGAATCTTCGAGAACGTCTTGGAGTCACCCCCTTTGTCCGGATGATGGACTTTCGCCTGCTGACGATACGCCGTACGGATCTCCAAAGGGGTCGCTGCGCGGGACACGTCGAGGGACTTGTAGAGCGCGTTGCCCTCGATGTCCTCCACCTGTTCAGAGGAGGAAGTTGACGGCGTGTGGTGAGTGGTGAGTGGTGAGTGGTGAGTGGTGAGTGGTGAGTGGTGAGTGGTGAGTGGTGAGTGGTGAGTGGTGAGCGGCGTGTGGCGTGTGGTGGCCGGCGAGCGGTCGCGGGCGTTTTGACCGCAGGCGGACGCTCCAGCTCCAGATCAGCAGCGAGGAACGCTCGGAAAGGGCCGCGCGCGCCTCCTCGCTCCATGTATCCTCGCGCAGATGTCCCCATGATATCACAGCGTACCTGACCCCATGGATCCGTCTGCTTGGACGTCTTTGGCCCAGTCATTCGGCCTGTTGACCCGGTCTTCGATCGAAGCGGGAATTGGATCACGGCCGGACGCTCGCTCGCTCGCACCTGTGTACCGCGCTCTTCAGAGACTGCAACGAGGGTCCTCGGTGTGAATATGAAGTGTGAATGATACGCGCTGACTTGACTCGCTTGACCAGTCTCCAGGTACACTTCAAACTCCGACTCGCCTTTTCGCCATTGGTTGGGTATTTTCATGGGTCGTCGCAAACAGGACAAGCCGACGGCCTTCAAGGCACCGCCGGCATCGGCGCCGACGCCCTCAGAAGCCGAGGCAGTGGCGAGGCAACCCTCTGGGCCCGACTCGATCAGCGTTCTGCCGGAGAAGAAGGGCCTCGTCGCGGCGATTTGGGAGGCTGCGTGTCGGGACCAGGCGTACTACGAGGAGCAGCAGCTGCATCGGAAGAAGGAGGCGGATCGGGGGAAACGGAAGCGCGGTGGAGGAAGAAAGCGAAGCGGAGAGGAAGAATTCGAGGCGCCTGCTGTTTGGTTCGAGGTCGAAGGGTGTTCGGAGGAGGGGGCGCAGGGGGGGCGAGGGAAGCGAGGGAGGCGAGGGAGGCGAGGGGAGCGCGACGAGGGGGGTGAGCTGGCTGAGGGAGTCGAGGGGGGTGTGACGGTGTTTGCGAGCGTGCGTGCTGTTCACGTGGCCGACGGCGGGGAGGCTGCGACTACTGGGACCACGACTGCTGCCGGTAGTGGGCCCAAGCAAGGGAGGCGGCGCAAAGCCAAGGTTTGCACGAACGGCGCCGCCGCGACCCCCCCGAAGCTGATGTGTTCGGTGGTGGGAGACGCGGAAGGGCGTGCCGTGCTGGTCCGGCATGCGGCCGGGACGCGCGTGTTGGAGCTGGGTGCGGAGCTTGTGGAGGACGTGGTGCGGCTGTTGCGGAGTAAGGTGCTGGCGGTCCATGTGGGGGCGGGCATGGAGGATGATCGCGTCGGGTTGGGTGTGACGGATGTGGCCTTTACGATGGATGTTCCCGAGGCTGCGCGGCAGTGTCTGAAGCGCGTGGTGTTGTCGTTGGCGCAGGAGACTGACGGAGATTGCCAGCTCGATCACGACGATGATCACAGTCACGATCACGATCATCGTCATAATCTGCCGCAGATTGTGTCTATGGACGAGGATGACGACACCGAGTTGGATGCGTCGAGGCTGTACGAGCTTATCAAGCCGACCGGGGAAGAGCCGGGGTACGAAGATGTGGTGGCGTTGCAGCCCATGTTGCGTCCGACGTTGCACGGGTATCAGCAGCGGGTGCTCCGGTGGATGGTGGAGCGGGAGACGGTGGCGCACTTTTTTGACGGTGAGGTCGTCGGGTATTGGAGGCGGGTGGCCGTGTTGGAGAGCGCGGACGGGAACCCCAGCGGAGCGTTTTTTTACGTGCACCAAGGGACGGGGGAGCTCGTGCGGGAGGCAGGGTATGCGTCGCGGGTGGCGCTCCTGGCGCCAAAGGGTGGGATTGCATGCGACGAGATGGGGCTGGGGAAGACGGTCGAGGTGCTGGCGCTGATCGCGGCGAACCCGTTTGCTGGTGGCGCTGACTGCCAGGGCGCGGCCGGGTTCAAGGAGGAAGAAGAGGAGCACGATGGAAAAGAGGAGGAAGCGGCGGCACCAGCAGACGCGGCGACGGACGCGACGGGTCGTCGGAAGCTGGCGTGCGTGTGCGGCGACGAGGGGAGATTGAAGGACGATCTTCCGTCCGGTTTGCTGCTGATCCAGTGCGAGGTCTGCGGGATCTTCCAGCACATGCACTGCCTGGGCCTCACCTCGTTCAACAGGCCCGACGAGTGGAAGTGCACGGGGTGCTGCGCGGCCGAGGTGCTCGAGATGGACTTGGTGGAGTCCAGAGCCACGTTGATCGTGTGCCCCATGCCGATCCTTTCGCAGTGGCAGAGCGAGATTGACAAGCACGTTGTGCCGGGGTCGCTCAAGGTGGTGACGTACCTGGGGCAGGAGCACTCCTTGTCCTTTTTGGGAACGGCCGAGGCGTCCAAGGCTTACAAGGCGTCCACATCGTCCAGGTCGAACGCATTGGTGAGACCGCAGGATCTGGCGTCGGCGGACGTCGTCCTCACGACGTACGACACCCTGCGGAAGGACCTGCATCGCAACCCGGACAAGGAGGTCGTGCGCAGCCTGAGGCACACCAAGCGGTACCACGCCGTGCCAACGCCGTTGACGTCGATAAAGTTCTGGAGGATCGTCGTTGACGAGGCGCAGATGGTGGAGAGCAGCACGGCCAAGGCGACCGAGATGGTCCGGAAGATTGCGGCCGTCAACCGGTGGGCCGTCACGGGGACGCCCATTTCCAGGGGTCTCGAGGATTTGCACGGGCTTTTCGACTTCCTGGGAATCGAGCACATCGCGTGGTACGCGACGGTCCAGCGTCCCATCGAGTCAGGCGCGTACGACGAGTACGAGCGGGCTCTGACGAGGCTCATCAAACTGCTCAAGCCGGGGCTGGGCGGGATCATGTGGCGTTCTTCCAAGAAGGACGTGGCGCACGAGCTGCGACTGCCCGCGCAGACCGCCTGCCACAACAAGCTGCGGTTCTCCAACATCGAGAAGCACTTTTACGACCGCCAGCACCAGACGTGCTGCACCGAGGCGAACAAGGCGCTGAAGTCGAATACCACCGGGGCGGTGACTGACCCAAACAGCAGCAGGCCGTTGACCAAGCGCGAGGAACGGAAGCTGTTGCTGCCGCTCCTCCGTCTGCGCCAGGCGTGCGTGCACCCGCCGGTGGGCGCCGGCGGTCTCAAGTCTCTGTCGGACGTCAAGACGCCCATGTCCATGATTCAGGTGCTCAACGTGATGGTGGGCAAGGCCAAGGTCGAGGCGGAAGACGCCCAGCGCCTCGTGTTGTCGACCATCAACGGGCTGGCGGGACTCGAGATCCTGCGGGACCAGTTTGTCGAGGCCGCGTCGCTGTACAGGAGCGTCCTGAAGATCTCCAAGGATAACAAAGAATATATCCGGATGGACAAACTCCAGACGCTGCACACGGTCTACAACCTGACCCAAATCCTGGACCAGCCCGGCGTCGGCAGGTGCCTCGACGACGACGAGTTGGCGTCCTCCATCGAACCGCTGGAGCGCCAGTACCTGAGTGAGAGCACCATGCGCTTGGAGATTGCCGAGTCGGAACTCGTCGAGGTCCAGAAGCAGGCCGATGGCGTGCTCGAGGAGTTCGTCAAGGGGACGGGCTCGGACAAGGCGGTCGTCGACGGCTGGTGGGTGAACGCCATCCAGCTGATCACGTCTCAGCACGCGCAAGGAGCCGATGTGGGGGGCGTCGACTTCGTTGCGAGGATCAAGAAGGATCTCAACGAGGACCAAGGGTACCGCCGTGGCCGCGAGGCCAACGTCGCCAACATTGCAGACAAGTTCAGCAACCTCGCGGGGCTGCAGGGAACGATCGATCTGAAACTCCAAGGCATGGATCAGTCTCGAACGACTGTGATGTCGCTCTTGAGGCACTTGGGCGAGCGAGTCGCCCGCAGGGAGGCCGCGCTGGTCGACACGGCCGCCCACTGCGGCAGCTGCAGGTCCTTCCACGCGACGAGCGGCATCGTGTGCGAGCACTGCCACTTCAACAAGGACATGATGACCTGGGAGATGAGCCTCTTCTCGACCTCAGCCACCAAGTTTGTCACGGACTACCGGGGTGGCGAGGAGGAGAACGCCGAGCTCAAGGAGGTCAACGAGAGGCTCAGGAAGAATTGGGAAGAGCTGAGCGACGGCGAAAAGGAGCAATATAATGAGATGGAGAAGGAGGACACGCTGCGATACGAGAGGGAGATGGCGGCCGCGCCCGCCGCCGCTGTGGGCGCTGAGGGTGTCAAGTCGAAGAAGGGCTCCAAGGCGCAGGGTCCGAAGAAGCCCACGAGAGCCTTCGCCTTTTACCAAAAGGAGAAGCGCCCGGAAGTGAAAAAGTTGGTGCAGAAGGAAAGGAAGGAGAGGGAAGAGAGGGAGGCCGTGGAGGCGGCTGCGAGGGAGCGGGAGCGGGCTGAGGGCGGCCTTGCGCCGCTCGACGCAGAGGAGATCGCCGAGCACGCACATCGACGCGCGATGCATCGCGTAGGTATGGGAGGACTCGACGAGGATGCGACGGGCCTCGAAATCGGGGTCGGATCGGTCCTAGAGGGCGCCGGACGCCGATCGGGCCGCACGGGAGAGAACAAGCTGGCCAACGCCGCCGTCGTCAGGCGCCCCAGCCAGACGGAGCAGGTGCTTCGCATGATTCTCAGCGCGCTAAAGCGTGTCGACTTTGGTGGTCGCAATACCCGCGGGAGCTCTCGAGGGGGAGATGCCAAGGCGGCGTTTATGGAGGAAAAGAAGTTCTTGATTGACGCCGCCGAGTGCCACTTGGGCATCATGGAGCTCCGCAGGAAGGAGTACCTCAAGGTCGGATCCGTGGCCATGAGCCAGCGGGGTGTGCTGTATGCTCTGGACGAGCTCAACATGTCTCGCATGCGCATCAAGCTCCGCAGTGAGGGCCAAGAGCTGACCGCGGAGGAGGAGCGGTACATCGTGCCCGAGGAGGAAGTCCCGCTCAAGATCGAAGATCTCGAGAACGAGCTGATCGTTGCCCAAGCCGATTTGAGCAAGGCATTGGGAACGCTCAAGTACCTCGTGTTCCTCGAGCGCCTGAACCAGCCGAACCAAACGAACAACAGCGCCGCTGCCGCCACGGCAGAGGCGACCGACGTGTCCAAGCCCATGGTCATCGAGCCTTGCCCCGTGTGCCACGACGAGATCGACAACGAGCTGGCGATGCTTCCGTGCGGGCACATCCTGTGCGTGAAGTGCAATCTGAAGATTGTCGAGAAGGAGAACCCGAACCGGAGCGGCAAGCGCGACCAGAAAATGCGGTGCCCGACGTGCCGAGCCGAGACTCCCGCGTCAGAGACGGCGATGGTCGTGACCAACCCCGAAGTCGAGCAGAGTGACCCGGTCGACGCGGACGTGGAGCACGATCCGGAGCTGTGGAGCGGCGAGGAGGCGCAGGTCGTGCTCGGCGGATACGGGACGAAGATCGAGGCGGTCGTGCGGAGGATCAAGACGATCATGACCAAACTTCCGGACGACAAGATCCTCGTCTTCTCTCTCTGGCAGGATGCGCTGGACATCGTCTCCCACGCGCTCGCCACCAACGACATCGCCATGCTCTTCCCAAAGACCAGGAAGGCGTTCGACGAGAGCCTGTCCAAGTTCCGGGGACCCGCGGAGAAGGCGCCCCGCGTGCTTCTGCTCTTGCTGAAGCAGGGAGGGAATGGACTGAACCTGCAGCAGGCTCAGCATGTGATGTTTCTGGAGCCGGTGCTCGATGCGGGCGAGGAGGCGCAGGCAGTCGGGCGCGTCGATCGCATGGGGCAGACGCGGTCGACGTTCGTGCACCGGTTCAGCTTCCGAGACAGCGTGGAGGAGAACGTCATGCGGATGAGTGCGGCAAAGAAGCGCGCCCACGAGGGCAAGAGCCGCAAGGGGCAGAAGAAGAAGGCGCTGACGGTGGCCGAGGTCAATGAATTGCTGCGATGATCGAGTTGTTAAGATTGTTAATGAGCATCAAATGTTTAAAACTGGCTACGTGTTGGTCACCGACCGCCGTGAGGCCGCGCGCACCGACTCTAATCGTCCATCATGGAATCCTCGTCGTCGTCGTCGACGTCCCACGTCGAGTTGTTCAGCATCGTCTCGACCCTGTTCCGCTTGCCGGCGGCGTGCGCGAGTGCGCGAGCCGCCGCGGCCTCCTCGTCGGGTGCGACGTCGAAGGTGAGCTCGGCGCCCGCCACGCCGACGTGGACGACCGAGTCGTCCGGCAGCTCGCCCGAGACGATCATCCGGGACAGGGCGGTCACGACGTTGTGTTCGAGGTACCTGCGCAGCGGCCTCGCCCCGAATGCCCTGTCGAACGCCTCCGAGCTGATGAAGTCGAGCGCCGCATCCGAGACGTCGAGCTTGATGGAGCGCTCAACGAGCCGCTTGTTCAGCTCCTCGGTCTGGAGCTTGGCGACCTCCCTTAGTTCGTCGGCGCCGAGGGGGTCGAAGATCACTAGCTCGTCCAGGCGATTCAGAAACTCGGGCCTGAACGAGCCGCGCACGACGTCCATCACCCGTGCTTTGACCTCGGGCCCGGTCCCCTCCTCGAGCAGATACCGCGAGCCGAGGTTGGACGTCATGATGATCAACGTGTTGGCGAACGAAACGGTGCGACCCTTGGAGTCGGTCAACCGACCGTCGTCCAGCACGCCCAGGAGCAGGTTCATGACGTCCGGGTGGGCCTTTTCGATCTCGTCGAACAGGATGACGGAATAAGGCCGCCTGCGGACCGCCTCGGTCAGCTGCCCTCCAGACTCGTGGCCGATGTATCCGGGGGGGGCGCCGATTAGCCTGCTGACAGAGTGCTTCTCCATGTACTCGGACATGTCGATGCGAACCATCTGCTTCTCGCTGTCAAACAGCATCGACGCGAGCGCCTTGGCCAGCTCGGTCTTGCCGACGCCCGTCGGCCCGAGGAACATGAACGACGACCCGCGGGTTCGCGCGCCGAGTCCTGCGCGAGACCTCAGCACGGCGTCCGCGACAGCCTTCACCGCCGCGTCTTGACCGACCACGCGCTGGTGCAAAAATGCCTCGAGGTTGAGGAGCCGCTCCCGGTCCGTCGCTTGGAGCTTGTTGACGGGGATGCCCGTCCACCTGGAAACGACCGTTGCGACGTCCTCCGGGCCGACGACCTCGCTCAGCATGTGTTCCGACGCCTCCTTGGCTTCGGCCTGCCTCTTGGTGAGCGCCTCGGACACCTCGGCCAGCGCGCCGTATCTGATGTCGGCCACCATCGCAAGGTCGTAGCGGTTCTCGGCCTGCGCCAGGCGGACCTGCAGCTCCTCGCGCTTCTTCTGAAGCATCTTGATCTCGTCCAGCCGCTTCTTCTCCGTCTCGTATCGCATCTGCAGCGGCCTCAGCTGATCCCGCAGGTCGACAATCTCCTTCCTGACGGCGTCGACGCGGTCTTTCGACTGGGCATCCTTCTCCTTCTCCAGCGCTTTCTCCTCGACCTGCAGGCGAATGAGTTGGCGCTCGAGGGTGTCGATGCTCTCGGGCTTCGACTCGAGCTGGACCTGGAGGTTGGCGGCCGCCTCGTCGATGAGGTCGATGGCCTTGTCCGGCAGGAAGCGGCTCGTGATGTACCGATCGGAGAGCTCCGCGGCGACGACGAGGGCCTTGTCGGAGATGGTCACGCCATGGTGGCTCGCATAGCGTTCTTTCAGGCCGCGGAGGATCTGGACGGTGTCCAGCACCGAAGGCTCGCCGACCAAAACCTGCTGGAAGCGCCGCTCGAACGCGGCATCCTTCTCTATGTGCTCCCTGTATTCGTCTAGCGTCGTTGCGCCAATCATGCGGAGCTCGCCTCGAGCCAGCAGCGGCTTGAGGAGGTTGGCCGCGTCCATGGCGCCGTCCGTCTTGCCGGCGCCCATCAGCAAGTGGAGCTCGTCGATGAACAGCACGACCTGGCCAGCTGCGTCCTGCACCTCCTTCATGACGGCCTTGAGCCGCTCCTCAAACTCGCCGCGATACTTGGCTCCGGCAATCAGGGCGCCGACATCGAGCGAAATCAAACGGACGTCGTGGAGGGTGCTCGGCACGTCGTGCTTGACGATGCGCTGGGCCAGTCCCTCGACGATGGCCGTCTTGCCCACGCCCGGTTCCCCGATGAGGACGGGGTTGTTCTTCGTTCGACGGCACAGAACGCGGATCACACGGCGGATTTCTTCGTCCCGGCCGATGACCGGGTCCAGCTCGGCCGCGTGGGCGGTCAGATCCGTTCCGTATTTCGTCAAGGACTCGAACTGCATGTCGGCCGACTGGCTGTCGACTTTGTGCGAGCCCCGTGTCTCCTCGAGGGCGGCTGCCACCTTGGACTTCGACAGACCGGATTCTTCGAGCAAAGGCGACACGTCAGCGGATGTCAGCGTCGCCAGAAACAGCACATCGACCCCAAGGAAGCTGTCGCCGCGCTTTTTCATCTTCGCGGTCGCCTCTTGGAAGACCTTCTTGCACGCCGACGACATGTACACGTCCTCTGGCGGGGGCGAAACTTTGGCTTGCGCGTTGAGCCGGCGGTGCACGAGACGAGAGAAGGACGTGTAAGCGGAGTCGCCGCCCGCCTTGACGAGCGCGTGGCGGGCGAAGCCATCCTCGTCGTCGACGAGTGCGGCTGAGAGGTGAATGGGACCGAGCTCTGCATTATGTTGCTCGAGCGCCAGCTCGCGAGCATTGTTCACTACGGAGAGGGTTTTCTGGGTTAGTTTGTTTGGGTCCATCGTTGTTTGAGTAATTGGAATGATCGGGCGAGAGAAGCGAATTTGATGAAGTCCGAGGGTGCCACGTGGATTCGAGAACCTTCTCGAAAGTTCGAGATGGTTCGAGATGAGACCCGGCCCGCGGCCCCAGGCACCCCGTCACGGAAAGCGAAGATCCCTTCGGCACGCTAAAGGGATCCATCGATCGAAGACTCGATCCCGACACCTGGCCGGCCTCCCCTGCAGGCCGGTCGACACCCGCCTGGCTCGGAGCGACCACCGATGACACAACAACCTGTATCGCCCCTGCGCACGCTCCCGTCTCTTCAACAGCGTCGTGTGGCGATGACGATGACGATGACGATGGCGATGGCGATG
>Ga0181584_10000861_pt1 | contig 22375 bp, 18 predicted proteins | sample 071ome_30_FD_132462 | JGI IMG/M metagenome (GOLD analysis project Ga0181584, IMG submission 132462) | Coastal salt marsh microbial communities from the Groves Creek Marsh, Skidaway Island, Georgia - 071406AT metaG (megahit assembly) | ecosystem: Environmental > Aquatic > Marine > Intertidal... | reverse complement strand
TTCCAGTTCCAGTTCCAGTTCGAGTTCAACACCCACCATGATTGTCGCGTCTCCTTCGGGATCCTCCAAGTTGGGCCTCTTCACCGTCATACCCAGGGTCTTCTTATCAATGTGCTCCCCCACCCCATATTTCCTCATGAATCCGTCCAAATCCATTGTTTCCTGGTGAACGACCCAGCGCGCAGCGCGAGTGAGAGAGTCAGGGCGAGAGTGGGGCGCGCAAGCGCACGTCGGTCCGAGGGCACGCATACCTTCTCCGCATCGGATATCACGTAGCCCCTGTCCTCGAGCATCTGCAGCACGGTCCGACGGACCCTGAAGAGCCTCGTCGACCTATCCATGCTATCGCGTGTGGGTCTGTGCGCGTCTGTGTTGGAATTCTCGGCCCTTCACTGGAATCCACTGTACTGCAAAACCAGCCGCTCCGCCTCTCCCCGCAGTCTCTCGCCAATACCGCCGAGGCAATCACTCCAATCGATCTCCAACCGCGAGCTCACACGACCCGACCCGGTGAATATCAATACGTGAACGAGGAAACTCGGCAAAACTTTTTCATAGTGCATGCCCGGCTTTTCTTTTCGCACGGACGAATTCGGGACGAATCCGGCGACAGAGATCCCACCGATCGCTGCCAAGGCGAAGGATACGTCCATATTGACCGGTCAAAATGGGTGCGACCGTCGGAAACGGAACACAGAGGGATATCGAGGCCCTCATGCCCACCGAGGAATCCCTGGTGTATGAGGCAGAGCTGCTCAAGGACCCGTACAACCTCAAGATCTGGCTCGAGTACCTCGACTCGATCGGGTCGGTCGAGTCGGTCGGGTCGAGCGACTCGAGCGACCAGGCCAATACGACGAGGCGGCGCCAGGTCGTGTACGAGCGGGCGCTCAAGGCCTTGCCGGGCTCGTACAAGCTCTGGCACAGGTATCTGCTCGAGCGCAAGCACCACCTCGAGCAGGGACGGTATGTGTTGACGATTCCCTCACTCGCTCTACCCGGCCGCACACCCGCTCACCCACTCGCCCGCTCACCCGACCCCCGTTTGCCCGCCCCATCAGGTATCCCATCGACTCGCCGCTGTACAAGGCCCTGAACAATACGTTTGAGCGGGCGCTCATCTCGATGTACAAGATGCCGCGCATCTGGCTCGAGTACCTGGAGTTTCTCGTCTCGCAGGGGTTCATCACGAGGACGAGGCGTGCGTTCGACCGGGCGCTGATGGCCCTGCCGGTGACACAGCACGACAGAGTCTGGGTGCTGTACCTGAAGTTTGTCTCGCAGGAGGGCATTCCCGTGGAAACGACGACCAGGTGCGTATCGATGATCGATGATCGGTGATCGACTCGGGCCCTTCTGGCGACCGACTCCCTCTCTCGGTCTCCCTCTAATCCCTCTCACTCCCTCTTACTCTCGTCACCGCGTTTGTTCGTTCGACTTCTCTCAGGGTCTACTCGCGGTATCTAAAGATCGAGCCGGCGCACGCGGAGGAGTACATTGCGTACCTGGGGTCGCAAGGACGGTGGCGGGCGATGGCCGAGCAGCTGATCAAGGTCGTCAACGACGTGTCGTTCCGGAGCCTGCAGGGTAAGAGCAAGCACGACCTGTGGATGGAGCTGTGCGACGTCATCACAGGCCACCCGGAGGAGATGGGTACGTACTCGAGCAGCTGCTCACCCACCCACTCGCCCACTCACTCACCCACCCATCGCTCGCTCGTTCGCCAGACGGCCTGCGCGTCGAGGACATCGTGCGTGGGGCCATCTCGAAGTACAAGGACGAGGTCGGAAGGCTGTGGACCACGCTCGCGGATTACCACATCCGTCGCGGGCTGTTCGAAAAGGCGAGGGACGTCTACATGGAGGGGCTGACCTCGATCGTCACGGTGCGGGACTTCAGTCTGATCTACGACGCCCTAACGCAGTTCGAGGAGGCCCTGATCGCGTCTGCCATCGGCGACGGCGGTGATATGGATCAGGAGGAGGACAGCAACGCCGCGGCCGACGGGGCGGCCGACTTCCTGCTGCACGACACGGGCGACGACCTGGAGCTGCGCCTGGCGCGGCTGGAGCACCTGATCGAGGGCCGGCCGGAGCTTCTGAACAGCGTCATCTTGCGTCAGAACCCGCACAACGTCAACGAGTGGCACAAGCGGGCGAAGCTCTTCCCGGACGACCCGGCCAAGCGGATCGGCGTCTACACCGAGGCGGTCAGGACCGTCGACCCGACGATGGCCGTCGGAAACCCGCACACTCTGTGGGTCTCGTTCGCCAAGGTGTACGAGAAGGTCGGGGACTTGGAGAACGCGCGGGCCGTCTTCGACAAGGCCGCGCGGTACCCGTTTGTGTACGTGGACAACGTGGCGACCATCTGGACCGAGCGGATCGAGATGGAGCTGCGGCACGAGAACTTCGTCGAGGCGCTCCAGCTGGCCCGGCGCGGCACCGTCGTGCCCCCCGTGCGGAGGTCGAGGGAGGAGGAGGCGGGGATGCCCGTCCGAGACAGGCTGTACAGGTCCAACAGGCTGTGGTCGCTCCGCCTCGACCTGGAGGAGAGCCTTGGCACGCCCGAGACCATCAGAGAGGCCTACGCCACCGCCATCAACACCAAGGTGGTCACCGCGCAGATGATCCTCAACTACGCCTCGTACCTGAAGGAGAACAGCTACTTCGAGGACTCGTTCAAGGCGTACGAGCGTGGCCTCGCGCTGTTCAAGTACCCCCACCTCAAGGACATCTGGACCGCGTACCTGAACGACTTCACGGAGCGCTACAAGGGCACCAAGGTCGAGCGCACCAGGGAGCTCTTCAGGGAGGCGTGCGAGGGCGCGCCGCCAGAGCACGCGTTGCCGTTCTACGTCCAGCACGCAGCCTACGAGGAGGAGTTCGGCCTGGCGCGCAACGCGATGAAGATCTACGAGGCCGGCGTCAAGAACGTGAAGAAGGCCGACAGGCTGCAGCTTTACGAGCTCTACATCACAAAGGCGTCCGAGTTCTTCGGCATCGCCAAGGTGCGGGAGATCTACGAGGGGGCGATCGAGTCGACCGACCTGTCGGACGCCGACACGCTCAAGCTCGTGCTCCAGTTCTCCAGTCTGGAAGTCAAGCTGTCCGAGGTCGACCGCGCGAGGGCAATCCTCGTCCACGCCTCCAGCATCGCCAACCCCGCCAAGCACGCCGCCTTCTGGCGGGAGTGGCAGCAGTTCGAAGTGCGATGTGGAAACGAGGAGACCTTCAGGGAGATGCTCCGTATCAAGAGGAGCGTGGCGGCCTCGTTCTCCGACATCCACTTCAACACGGCCATCATCGACGCGGCCTCGGTGGCGGTGAACGTCGAGGGAGACGACGCGGGATCGGACGGTATGGACGAGGACCTGCCGGCCGAGCCTGCGACCAAGGTGCCCGGGTTTGTCAGTGCTGGCGTCATCCAGCAGGGGGGCGACAACGGCAAGGGAGCGGAGGCGATCAACCCGGAGGCGATCAATCTCGACGATGACGACGACGATGTGTAAATGTCAAACCACTGTGCACTTGTTTTCGTTTTGCTCGTTTGAGCGAGCCACACATGCCTTCTCCGCACTTTCTGCAAGCTGCAGGGGTCGCGTGGAGGGCAGGAACCAGCAGGGCGAGGCCGCATTCCCGGAACCAGCATGCCCCCAACCGAACCTCGGTCGGCCGACACCGCGGCCGGCACCGCGGTGCCGCCAGTGTCACTGACATCGGCGTCCTGGACCAGGTTAACAGCGCCGACGAGGCGCTCGAGGTTCTGGAATCCTACAGCGTCTCTCAGCTGGTCGCCATGGCCGGCGCGCTGCGCGACGCGCGGAAGGAAGGGGAACTCATCTCGTTCTCGCCGAAAGTCTTCATCCCGGTGACGCGTGTATGTAGGGATTCGTGTTCTTACTGTACGTTCGTCGTGCAGCCCCAGCCTGGGCGGAACGTCTACATGACGATCGACGAGGTCCTCGACACGGCGCGTCTCGGAGCGGCCCAGGGCTGTACGGAAGCCCTGATCACACTGGGCGACAAACCCGAGGCGAAGTACGCCCAGGCGGCCGAGGAACTCCGATCCTTGGGCTACGAGTCGACGATCGACTACGTCAAAGCGTGCGCGGGGGCTATTTTGGAGGAGACGTCGCTCATCCCGCACGTCAATCCCGGCGTAATGACGGAGCAAGATCTCATCTCTCTCCGGGAGGTTTCTGCGTCGATGGGACTGATGCTGGAGTCGATCAGCCGGGCCTTGCTCGAGCCCGGCATGCCGCACTACGAGTGCCCGGACAAGGATCCGGTCCGGCGACTCGAGGTGCTCGAGCTGGCCGGACGCCACAAGATCCCGTTCACCACGGGCCTCCTCCTGGGCATCGGCGACACCCGCCGCGATCGTATCGACGGCCTCCTCAAGATCAGGGAGCTGCACGAGCGATACGGTCACATCCAAGAGATCATCATCCAGAATTTCGTTCCAAAGGCGAACACCGCCATGCGGGAAGCGGACAACGTGTCGCTGGACGAGATGCTGTTCACGGTCGCCGCGTGCCGGCTGCTGATGCCCGAGCAGAACATTCAGGTCCCTCCCAACCTGTCGGAGAGGAGCGACTGGTCGGCGCTCATCGCCGCGGGCGTGAACGACTTTGGCGGGATCTCGCCCGGGGTGACGCCGGATTTCGTGTCGCCGGAAAAACCCTGGCCGAGCCTCGTGGCCCTCTCCGAAACGGTCGCCGAGGCGAACAAGTTGCTACTCCCGCGAACGTGCGTGTATCCGTCGTATATTCGCGACTACGATACGAGCGTCGAGTGGCTGTCGTTCGAACGCCGGGCGTCGCCGCTGCGATCGGTTCTCCGGTCCGTCGACGGGGACGGGTACGTCCGGGCGTCGGCGTGGTTCGCGGGCAAGCGATCCGAGGGGCCCGAGGAGCATCCAGAGCAGTATCCAGAGCAGCGTCCGGCCGAATCCCAGCGCGTCTCGGCCGTGCCTCGCATGCGCATCGCGAGGAACGCGAGCTCTGTGCGCGTTGGGCCCTCGGGGTCGCTCGAGGGATGCAGCGGACCGGATCCGAAGATCGACAGGGACGCCCTCGTCGAGCGAGCCCTGTCGGACGGTACCTTCTCCGTCCAAGAGATCGTGAGGATGTTCCGCGCCCGGGGGCGGGATTTCGAGACGATCGTCGAGGCCGCGGACGCCGTCCGCGAGCACACGAACGGCGACGAGGTATCGTACGTCGTCAACCGCAACATCAACTACACCAACGTATGCGAGTACGGCTGCAGATTCTGCGCGTTCTCGAAGGGCTCGAAGACGGAGGACTTGCGCGGCCCGTCGTACCTGCTCGACGACGAAGAGATCGGGGCACGGGTCCGCGAGGCCGTGGAGCACGGAGCGACCGAGGTCTGCATGCAAGGCGGCATTCACCCGGCGTTCACCGGTCACGACTATCTCCGGATCTTGGCCGCTGCCAAGGCGGCCTGCCCGGAGATCCACGTCCATGCCTTCAGCCCGCTGGAAGTTTCCCACGGCGCGGCGACCCTCGGACTGTCGCAGAAGGAATTTCTGGTAATTTTGAAAGACGCCGGGTTGGGAAGCCTGCCCGGCACGGCCGCCGAGGTGCTGACCGACTCTGTCCGGCGGCGACTGTGCCCCGACAAGCTGAGTGCATCGGAGTGGGTCGACGTGATCAGGACAGCCCACGAGGTCGGGCTCCCGACGACTTCGACGATCATGTTCGGCCACGTCGACGGCTACGTCGACTGGGCGACGCATCTGCTGCTCTTGCGCGACATCCAGGCGGCGACGGGGGGCATCACGGAGTTCGTGCCGTTGCCCTTCGTTCATATGGAGGCGCCGATGTACAGGGCGGGCACGTCTCGAGCCGGCCCGACTCTGCACGAGTCGGTCCTCATGCACTCGGTCGGCAGGCTGGTGCTCTCGCCGCTCGTCAAGAACGTCCAAGCGTCCTGGGTCAAGATGGGGCCTGAGAGGGCGGCCGACCTCTTGAGGGCCGGATGCAACGACATGGGAGGGACGCTCATGAACGAATCGATCACGCGCGCCGCGGGCGCCGAGTTCGGGCAGCTCGTCACGGCCGAGGACATGCAGCGGCTCGTGCGAGCGAACGGCCGCGTCCCGTACCAGCGCAGCACGACGTACGCGAGGCGGTAACATAGTAGTATGCTAAATTGTTACGTCACATGAATGAAATATGGCGCTCGACGCACGCCAGGATCTCCGTGGGCTCGGCCATCGCGCCGACCCCGACGTCGCCACACGCGAGGGTCTTGTGGATCGGCCCGATGACTTCCCTGCAGCCCAGTTCCTCGCACGTATCCAGGTGTTTCTTCGTCACGGGGTTCTCCCACATCATGGTGTTCATCGCGGGCGCGATGAGCAAGGGGTTCCGGTAATCCCAGGCCCGAACGATGCACGTGAGCAGATTGTCGCACAGCCCGTTGGCGATCTTCGCGAGCGAGTTCGCCGACAAGGGGGCAATGACGAGCACGTCCGCCCATCGTCGCAGATCAATATGCAGCACGGCATCGCCGACCCGCTTCCACTCGTCCCACTCGTCGTCGTCCCGGAAGACGATGGCCGGGTCAAACCCGTCGATGGTACGGAGGAACTTCAGCGCCGACCCGGTCGCCACGATCCGCACATTGTATCGAGTGCGAAGGCCTTCATATATTTCCTTGGCCTTGATGGCCGCCACACTCCCCGTGACACCCAGAAGCACGTTGCGCCTGGTCGGGTCGTCTGGCGGCGTGCATGGCATGGCCACCGCGGCGACTTCTTCGGCGACTTCTTCGACGGCTACCGCGGCGGCACCTTCTGCTGCTGCTGCTGCTCCCTTCGAGCCGCTCGCTCGAGGTTGATGACCTTGTTCTTCTGGCGACGCAGCTCCTTCTGCTCACGCAGGCAGCGGTCCAGCGCGTACTTGTGCTCGTTGCAAAACCCCAAGAACTTCTTCCACGGGTGCTCTCGATGGCACCGCTCCAGCTGATCGATTTGACTGACGCAGTGGGGATGCTTGGAGTGATGGAGCGGCGGGTGCATGGATATATCCACAAAGAATGGGTGACTATTTCGAACTGACCACCCAGTGGTCGGACCACCACTCTTCACTCTTCACTCTTCACTGCCATCATTCAACAGCAATTACATCGACCGGTCCGCACCGACATTCAGGATCCTTCGCACCTCGTGGGGCTTGAGCTCGACGTACCGCCCAAACGCCAGGTCCCTCGGGATCCGGTACCCGCCGACGCGGATTCTCCGCAGCACCTTGACGTCCATCCCCGCAGCCTCCACGATGTTCCTCACCTCCCTGTTCCTGCCCTCCGCCACGATGATCCGCACCCGATTCCGTTTCGAAGGGTCGCTGTCGTCCAACGCCACAGCAACCGGCACGACCTGAGAGTTCGAGTCCGGGTCGTAGTACCCGTTGCTCATCTTCTCCAACTCGGTCTTGCCCGGTCGCTTGTTCACCGTCACGCTGTACTCCTTCGTCAGCCCCGACGACGGGTGCTGCACCGCGTGCGCCCAGTCCCCGTCGTTGGTCACGAAGATCAGCCCCACGCTCTGCACGTCCAGCCTGCCCACCGTGTACAACCTGGGCGTCAGCGACGACTTTGGGTGCTTTCGCTTCCAGTCCGCGATCCACTTGTCAAACAGGTCCACGACCAGCCGGTCCCCGGACCCCCCCTTGCCGTCCTTGGCGTTGGTACAGATGTATCCCTTGGGCTTATTCATGGCGAAGTAGTATTTGTTCGTCACCGCCGTCTTGGTCATCACCTTGCCGTCGTACTGAATTTCGTCCCGAGCGATGTTCACCTGGGTGCCGGGCTCGGAGACGACGACGCCGTTGACCGCAATCCTCCCCTGCTCGATCAGCGCGTCCGACCCTCTCCGCGACGCGATACCCATCGAGGCCAGGGCTTTGTTCAGGCGCACCACGTTGGGCGAATCCGCGTTGAGCGGCTTCTTCTGTCCCGAGTGGCGCACGCGCTTGGAACTCGACGCGGACTTTCTCGCTCGCTCCGAATAGACCTTCTGTGCCCGCTTTTTCTCTTCCTCTGCCGGCGCTGACGCAAATCCCTTACTCGCCGAAGCATATACGAGCGGGCGAAGCGTGGGAGCATGCCGCTGCTCGCGAGCACGGGCAATTTCAGCAGCGCCATGCAACTTTGGTTGCATCGAGAGATTGAGGGACGAAGACGAAGGAGGGCGCGGCGCACGCACTGCCCCGGACGCCGGACGCGTCGTCGTCGAGGACGACAGCCGGACGAAAACCATGGGACCACCAGTGAAAGAATTACAAATTACAGTCGTCGTGTTGTTCGAAAGGCACACGTAGTCGGCACATCATCGAAATTCATTCAATAATCATCTCATCATCATCATCATCATCATAATTCAGCACGCACGACGACTTACAGGTTGACGCCGACCTTGGAGAGGAAGCCCTTCACGTCAGACGTGAGCTTCTCCTTCTCTCCCTCGACCAGGAAGTACCTGTAGGCGGTCCAGCCGGAGAAGATGATTCCGACCAGCTCGAACACGTTGCTGATGAGCGGCAGCCTGTCGACGGCGTTGACCAGGTTGCTCACAAAGTAGAGAGCAAGGAGCCCTCCGAATCCGACGGCGACCAGGGTCGGCTTCTCGTCAGAGTCCTCCCAGTACTTGGTCAGCTTGTCGGCAAGGTCCTCGGCGCCAGAGGTCAGGTCGGCCATGACCTCCTCGGCGGCCTCCTTGGCATCAGCCTTGACGACGATGTTCCTCGCCGCGACGACGGAGCGGGCTCCAGTCGTGGACCTGACGAACGAACGAACGACAACTTCGTGAGACGAGCGCAAGACGCCTCCTTGTGCCTCGGCGGGATCATCGAATCTTCATCACGGCGCGATCGCCCTTCCGGCGCCCCCGCCAGCCGGCATATCACACGTATGCATCACATAATACCCAAACCGGCAGACCGGACACGCCGGGTGGGCGCGCGCGGGCGTGTAGGTGAATTCTGGCAGTTTGGCTTCGTCCGAGTTTCCGAGCACGTGTAGGGGACAAAACACCCGCACGGTCGACACACGTACCTGAAGGACACAGCGGTAGCCGGGCGGACGGCGTTCAGACGGACAGCGGCGCAGATCATGGTGGAGTTCTCGAGTTTTTCGTTTGACTGCCACCTTTTCAAATTCTGGAGGGATACCTGGAGCTGCACCCTCCGCCTCCTCGCCGACTTTTCGACCCACCAAACCACCAGCACCACCACCACGGTACGACGATGACTGTAGAGACATCCTTACATCCTTACATCCTCCTTCCTACACCCTGACCCCGCCCACGACGTTCCTCACCGTCTCCTCCACCGCCTGCGGCTGCACAATCGTCGCGCTCTCGAGCTCAAACGCGTAACTCGTCGGCACATCCTGCGAACTCAGCCTCACCACCTGGTGATCAAGGTCATCAAACAGACTCTCGTTGATCACCGCGCTCAAACTCGCTCCAATACCCCCCGTCTTCATGCACTCCTCCACAATAATACACTTCCTGGTCTTCTTGACGCTCTTCGAAATCGTCTCCATATCAAACGGCTTGAGCGAGATCAAATCGATCACCTCCGGGTTATACCCCTCCTTCTCCAGCTGCGCCACCGCCTGCATCACCACGTATCGCATTCGGGAGTAGCAGAAGATGCTCACGTCCGTCCCCTCCCTGACCACCTCGGCCCTCTCCAAACACTGCACCTCGTCCTTATCCCCCACCTCGCCCTTGATATTGTAGAGAAGCACGTGCTCGAAGAAGATGATCGGGTTATCACTTCGAATCGCCGCCTTGAGCAGCGCCTTGGCGTTTCTCGGCGTCGACACCGCCACCAGCTGCACCCCCGGAATGGACTGAAAGTAACTCTCCAGGCGCTGCGAATGCTCCGCCCCAAGCTGCCTCCCGACCCCCCCGGGCCCTCGAATCACCATCGGCACAGAATACTGCCCCCCCGACGTATAATGCAGCATACCACAGTTGTTCGAAATCTGATTGAACGCCAGCAGCAAGAACCCCATGTTCATCCCCTCCACAATCGGACGAAGCCCAGTCATCGCCGCACCCACCCCCATCCCCATAAACCCATTCTCACAAATCGGCGTATCCAACAGACGCATCTCCCCGTACTTCTTATACAGGTCATAGGAAACCTTGTACGAACCCCCATAATGCCCCACATCCTAGTGTTGTCAACGAGCAAAGTTCGAAGCGAGTGAGCGAGTGAGCGAGTGAGCGAGTGAGCGGAGAACCTGCGAGCGCCCATCCAGCGACACATCATACCTCGCCCATCATCATCACTTTAGGATCACGCTCCATCTCCTCATCCAGACCCTCACGCAACGACTCCCACATCGCCATCTCAGCCCGCACAGGCGTCGGCAGGGGCGCCGTCGCCCTCCCACGAGACACGACGCGAAGGTGGCCACCGACAAGCTGATTCGTTGATGGCACACGAACTGTGGCCATCGGCGACGCCGACGACACGCGCGCTTTGCAGATTCCTACGCCACGTCGACACACAGATACAATAACACAGTACGTAGTGAGTAGTCAGTCACGCGTGCGCAGAAAGGGCAAAATCATCCGCCCGAGAGAATTTCCGACTGGGAACTGGAATTTGACGCCCCGTCACTCGCTCGCCACCATTGGCCACCGCCAACGCCCACATTGGCCCCGAGAACTCCACCGGTATGTTGCACGGGGTACGGCACCGATGCCGAGCGATCCCGAGCGAGCCACATGTGCATCGGGCGATGATTCGCAATCAGCGAGCGAGGGAATTCGAGACGACGACGACGACGACAACGTACCAAACATGGTCGATGCGTATGTTCGATCTGAGACGCTCAGTGATGTCAATGTGACTTGACTACGAGTACGAGTACGAGATAAGCGATCACGCTGATTGATCAGGTAGGTCTAGCCATGGAGGCCTGGTCTCAGCCATCGGCCATCGGCCATCAGCCATCAGCCATCAGCCATCAGGCGCTTCAGCCATCAGCCATCAGGCGCTTCAGTTCCCACACACTGCCCTACACACGCACTTTCATCTTGTTCTTGTATCATTGTATTGTATCATCAATACAATCAATATGTACACAATGCAGGTGAACTGTGGATCGATTCGGTCGAGTGGGGGGGCACGCGCGGGTGGTCTCTATTCGAGGAGGCGGAATTCGGTGGGTGGCGGGTCCCTCCGCTGTTTGGTGACGACGACGACACCATGGTCAACAACAACGTGGGCGTCGTCAACGTGGTCCTCGTCGTCCTCGTCGTCCTCGTCGTCAACGTCGTCATCGTCGTCGTCGTCGTCGTCGACGCGTTCGCTCGTGGCCTTGGCTGGGCGGGACAGAGGGAACATCGTCGGAAACAAATCCAGGCCGCCAATGTCGTCGTCGTCGTCCTCGTCTGACGATTCGGGGTTGTGGACACACGCGATCGAGCTGCTCCAGTCCGGTTCCTCCATCACCACCTCGATCACCTCGGTCAACAAGTCGGGGGTCCTCGTCAAAGTGGGCACGTTGTCTGGGTTCATCCCGTACAAGCTCATGAACCAACAAGTCCTGTCCTCCGTCCCGAAGGATCGTTGGACGGAGGAGTTGGTGGGTCGCGAAATTACGGTCAAAGTCACGCAGGTTGTCGTGCCGGAGCGGCGTCTGATTTGCAGCGAAAAGGCGGTGATGCTGGAGCGGGCGGCGGGGGCGTTGAAGAAGGGGGATATTGTGGAGGGGGAGATTTCCTCGTTGCATAACTTTGGGGCGTTTGTGGAGATATCGTCGCCGTCGGCGCATGCCGGGACGGAGGTGATCTTGCCGTTGCGGGAGCTGAGTTGGGACTGGGTGGCAAATGTGGGGGCGGTGGTGACCAAGGGACAGCAGGTCAAGTGCAAGGTGGTGGACCTTAGTGCGGGGCCGCAGTGCAAGGTGGTGGTGAGTCTGAAGCGGATGGAAGGGGATCCGCTGCGGGAGACGCTGGATAATGTGTTGCCGCTGGACGAGTCGAGCAGTGGTGGGTTGAGTGGGGATGAGCAGGTGCCCGTGGCGGTGCCGCAGGGGGTGGAGGATATTTTGAACGAGCTGAGCGGGGAGCAGGGGATTGAGGAGGTGACGCTGGGGAGGAGGGTTGAGGAGCGGAGGACGGTGAGCCAGGATTTGGAGCTGTGGATGAGCAAGGAGAGCCTGACGGATGGGTACAATCTGATTGCCAGGGCCGGGAGGGTGGTGCAGGAGATCCACGTGAGGACGGGGATTGACGCCGAGTCGATGAAACAGACGGTGCAACGGGTGTTGGCCAAGGTCGCTTGATTTTACATCCCATTCTCATTCGTTTAACATTTGATTGCGCTGATCATGGACGTTGGATGGCGTTGAGGTGACGACGAGGTTGGCCTCGGCGAGCTCGGCCAGGGAGAGGCTCCGGCGGAAGCCGCCCTGGCTGCTCTCGGGGCGACTGCTCAAACGCCGCGAGCTCTCGGTGTCTCCCTCGTCGATACCGATACCGATACCGGTGCCGGTGCCGATACCGGTACCGACATCTCCCGTCTCGTCGTCGGACGAGCTGGCAGACTGGGAAGAGCCAACCTTGCCGCCCTGGTTCTCGAGCTCTGGGGCGCCGACCCATTCCATCTCCTTCAGCGCCTTGTCGACGTCGACCAGGAACCGGGTCTCGGCCATCGTGCCGTCCGCCTTGGGCGCCAGCTCTATCAGGGTATGCAGGGGGATGTCGATGTACGGGACCGTTTCCAAGGGCTTGTTCATGAAGTAGGCATAGAGCGCGCGGAGCACTGCCTGGTGTGCGACGATACAGATGCACTCGCGGTCGCGCTCCACTTCAATCACGACGGGCTCGAGCCGCTGGATGACGTCCATGTAACTCTCTCCCGACGGGTAGCGGTAGCGAAGCTTGTCGTGCTTGCGCATCTCGTACTCCTCGGGCATCTGCTCCTTGACCTCGGCGTACGTCATCCCGTCGCACACGCCGGACTGGATCTCGTCCAGGGCCTTCCAGCGGACCTTGGGGTACGGGAGGTTTGAGGCCGTGGCGATGGTCCGATTCAGGGTGGACGTCCAGACAGCGACTGGGACGGGCTTGCCGCCCGTCGACGGCACCCTGCTCGCCAGAACCTCGGGCAGGATGTGCGTGTACGCCGCGCCGCGAGTCGATAAATTGCTGTTACCGCCCACCTTTCCCAGGACATTGAACTGCGACTGTCCGTGGCGCGTCAGCCATATCTTGCGGGACCGGCGCCCGAGGGCCTTGCAGATCTGCATCAGGTAGAAGACCATCTTGCCGGGAATGTACCCTGAGATGCGGTTCACGTCCATATGGCCCCGTCCGGTCACCATATCGATCAGCTTGACGTAGTGCAGCGAGCGGTCGGTGATGGTCTCGTAGACGTCCTCGTACATCTTGATTCGGGTCTTGAAGTCGGCCAGCGCGTTCTCCATATCGACGCCCATGTAGTCGGGGCTGTACTTCATCTTGAGCCGGTAGTTCTCTTCAAGCACCTTCTCGTCCTCGCAGACCGATTCGAGGAACATGTACTCGTACCTCCCGTGCAGGCGATCCTTGAGGTAGTTCCGCCTCAGGGACGTCGAGTTGGTCGCGTCCAGGATGGCCACCTGCGACTCATCGCCGAGGAGCCACGCCTCCATGTCGTCCAGGGCCGCACAGAGGGCCTCGTGCCGCGCGTACGATCCTGCTGGATTTCGCGAATCGAAGAACCCGGCGTCCTGCGCCCCATTGGCCAGACGCCGGTACTGCCCTACGTTGATGTGCTTGGTCGGGTGCCCCAACCAGTTGAAGTATCGCATCAACTTGTTGCACAGGAACGTCTTTCCCCTCGCCGGCAGCCCGACCAAGATGATGACCAGCTTTTGTCGGCGGACGGTCGAGCGCTCCGACTTCAACAGCGTCGGCGTCGCGGCCCTGCTCGATTGCGCCGCCGCCCCTGCCGGAGACGCCCCTGACGAGTCCAAGTGGTCAATCGACAGCTCCGAGTCGAGCGGCGACGCCGCGTTGAGGCTCTCATCAAACGCCCCCGAACCGCACGGCACGGCGAGCCCATACCCCTCACGGTCGTCGTCCTGATCCAGACCCGTGGAGATCTGAAGGTCCTTGAAATAGACATGCGCACTGTGCGATACACCCGCGCCGCCGCCGTCGTCGGCGCCGGCGTGCCCGAGTCCGGCCGCTTCGGCTTGCTCATTGTGCTCGTTGTCGTCGTTGTCATCGTTCGCCTCGAGCGTCACACAATCGACGGCTGCCAAGCCTTTCTCCGGGGCCAGCTTCTGCAAGTCCTCCGGAACGGACTTTGAGTTCTTCTCCGAGCCCCTGCACGTGATGGGGTGGACGCGATTTTCGGTGGGTGAGCTCGAGTGCGGGACGGATCTCAACTCAAAGTCGTGGCGCGACGACCGAACGCCGACGACCCGCAAGCGTGCCGACGACAGAAGCAGCGAGGAAAGACGAACCAGTACTCCCACATAGTAATTACGGTGGGAGAACGGGAAAAGCCCTCCTTCGTTTCGAAAAAAAGTCGCGGAGCTGGACACACACGCAACTCGCGTGTGGTCGCGATGAGCTTCCAACGACGTCCGACGACACCAATTCGATACTCGAACGCGGCACCCGCATCGGGTGCCGCGTTCGGGTGTCGCGGTCGCGGGCTCTTCCCGCGACCGCGACGGGAAGAGCCCTTCGTGTCGTCCGCGGGCGTGCGTCGCAGCGGGGAACAGTGCCCGGACGCACGAGGCCCACCTCCTTCCGACTATGTCCAAGACGCCATCAAAGCAGGGCACGCGATGAAGGACGTGATCAAGGTCGGCCGACGGGGCGCCTGCGTCGACTTGGTGGACCACATACAGAGACGGTGGAACACGAGCCCAGTGATTAAGTTGCATTGCAGTGGGAAGCATGCAAATGATATGAAAAGACTAGCTGATGAGCTCGAGGAGCGGACGGGGGGATCGGTCCTGTTCCGGTCGGGCGGCACGATAATCCTCCACGCTCCTGGGTGTCCCATGTAAGTACGGTTTTCATTCTTTGATGGATGCGTTGGAAAAAGTTCATCTGTTCCGGGGTACGTTGCGGTTCGTTCGTGGTTCATCGTTGTTGTTGTTCCTCGTTCTGTCGTCTCGTTCTTGCGGCTTGCGTTGTTGTTGTTGTTCTCGTACTCGTTTTTTCACCTTCCCCCTCTCCTCGCCTCTCTTCGCCTCGCCTCTACTCGTCCGTGTAGAACGCATACAGGTCCCACCCAAGGTGTGTGAGGACCTTCGGCTCGTTGCCCAGCAACGCCTTCTTGGGCACCTCGGTGACCATGGACATGAAGCTGGCGTTGGGAATGGTGTCGCGGCTCGAATAAAACTTGAGCGCGACCCAGAAGGTCGTGGCGAGTGTTTCCTTCTTCATCCGGAGGCCCCGCTTGAGCACCAGGTGGTGAACCATCCGGATGCCCATCTTGATGACCAGCGTGACTGGGATGTTGAGGCAGTTGCAGTGCGCCTGGCGCAGACTGCGCACCCACTTGGCAAACAGGGCGATGCACTTCAACGCCATCGTCTCCTTGTCCTCGTGGTTGTCGACGCTATCGACGCCCTTGCCCGGGGCGAGATCAGCCTCGTTGTCGTTGATGTTGTTGATGATATGACCGGCCCTCGTCATCGCCACCTTCGCTCGCTTTTGCTGCGGATGCTGCGAGCGCTGCGAGTGCTGCGGACGATGAGAATGGACCGGTTGGACCGGGCAGTGCTGACCGCGCGCGGCTGGCGGGAGGACGCCGAGGGGCTGTGCGTCCTCGAGCTCCAAGGTAGGTTCGTTCAACCTGAACAGGGTCGACGCCCTGTGTGCGTATTGACAGGCCATGGTGAAAAAAGCTTGTGTAGGTGCACGAAGCGGGGGCAATGAGCGAAATCTGGAAGTTTGGGCCTCCAGATGGATCCAAGTCAACGAGCGATGAAACTCGAAAATGGCACGACTGAGCGGGTCTCAGGCACAATGTGGCATTGATCGGGTACAATGTTGATGAATCAAATGATACGAAATGGTAAATGAAATATTGTGTACCAGGAACGCCGGCCGTACGGGAACCACCAAGCGCTTCGGTCGTACGGGAAAAAGGGCCGCCTGGAGATACGGGTGCCTGGTCAGGGGACGCCCCCCCCGCACACTCACTCACTCACTCACTCACTCATCCACCGTCAGCCGCTTGCTTTTTCTTTGCACGCCGCTTGGCGTTTTTAGACGCCGCTTTGGACGCGCCCGAGGCCGCCTCGGCGCCGGGAACCGCGCCCGGGACGGACGATTGCCTCGCCGCCCTCGCGGCCGCAAACGTCTGCTTGATCTTCCCGCCAATGTCGGCCTGGTCGCGTGCAAGACTGAAGGACGCTTTGGGCGCCTCCGTGATGCCTTGCCGCCGAAGATGGGGCGGGACGTAGCCCGACGACTTGGCCGGCTGCGGGAGGCCCTCGCGGGTCGGCGCTGCCTCGCCCTGCGCCCGTGGCGTCTGGGGTCGGTCCTCGTAGGTGCCCTGCTGGACTGGCCGCCACATTGCCTCATAGAGCACATCGTAGTGTTTCTGAGCCAACAGGCTCCCGTTGTACTTGAAGACCTGGAAGCCGTTGTCCACCCGCAGCCTCGGGGCCGTGGTCGCCGTCAGGATGTACCGACCGCAGGGCGACCACTCCAGCGACACGCCGTTGCTCGCCCTCGTTGTGCCCATGACCTTGCACTTGGCGTCGGCCTTCTTGTCGTAGAAGGTCAGGTCGCCCGGCAGGTTGCCAAAGCCGGCCAGCGCAAAGAATCTGCCAAACGGATTCCAGCGCACGAGACTGTACGGCCCCGAGCCCAGGTCGAACTTGGGCACGCACGACGCGCTGAAAAGCGTCGACTTGGCGGGCATGAACCCGGCGACAGTGACGAAAAAGTCGCCCTGCGGGGACCACTGCACGTCGTGAATCGGTCCCTCCTTCGGCATCGGCACCGCCATGTCCTTGCTGCCGTCCGCAGAGAAGAAGAACAGCTTCTGCTCACCGTAGTAGCTCTGGTTCGTCGCGTCGACGTCGGCGGCCGCAATTATCAAGACCGCCGAGCCCCTGCTGTTCCACAGGAAGCGAACCGAGTTTGCTCGGAAGAACGACTTTCTTGCCAGGGGCGTCGGCGTCGTCCCCTGCGGACACGAAACGATCCGATGCAGCGCCAGATACCCCGGAGTCCCCTTGATCTCCGGCACGTACGTCATGACCAGCATCTCCCCCTCCATTTTCGCCGTCGGACACAGCGAGAACTTTGACACGCCCTTGACCGGGAACTTCATGCACGGCCCGGCGCCGCAGTCCTTGAGGTCGTACACGTGGAGCGTATTCGTCACCTGACTCACACAGTGCGCCTCATCGGCAGTGAACTGGACCGAGGGCCAGTGGTCCTTGTCCAGTTCCTTCTGGTTCAGCGACAGCACGTTGCTCCCGTCGTCCACCCGCCACACCCTCAGGTTTGGCACGAAACTCCCCTCCTCGTTCTTCGTCGGCCTCTGGAACGTCACGACATACCCCCCGTTGGGAGAAAACGACGCCGCCCGGATGCCCGTACACTCCACCTCGACGAGCAGCACATCGTCCGGAGCATACACCCGGAGGAGCTTGTCGCACGCCACCAGGTACTTGCTCGCGTCGCGAGCGTACTCGACGACCAGCGTCTCCGCATTCACCAACGCCGAGGCTTCCCCGCCGTCCTTGAGGGGGTCGGTGATCGACTCGACGACCGCAGGCGTGCGGGCTGAGAGTGGGTATGGGTAACAGAGAGTGAGCGAGTGAGCGAGTGAGCGGCAAGACGAGGACGGATGCAGCCCTCGATGCAGCCGCAGTCAGTCAGTAACAGCGACGCTCGACGCTCGACGCTCGACGCTCGACGCTTGACGCTCGATGCTCGTACCTAGGACTCGTAGATCGGCCATCCTGGTAGCCGTGACTCGGTCGATCGCGGTAGCAAAACGAAATAGGTCTGCCGCCACGGGCCAGTCGGTCAAGGCATGCACGCGGAAAACGCAAGCAAGGGAGACCGAATAGCGAATTTTGGGCGACGTCCGCGTGTCAACGCCACCGACTACACACGAGTATCCATGCAATGACGCGACGAGCGTGCCAGGCTCTGGGGGCTCTCGAAGCTCTCGAGGCTCGAGTCTCTCTCGTCTGATGAGCGAGGACGCCAACCACCGGGACTTTTCGGAGGACGAGGAGGCGGCCTTCGTGGCCTCGCAGTCGGATTCCGATTCGGACGCTGACTCCGACGGGGAGATCGACCTCACGACCGGGAACGTCGTCTCGGTCGAGAGCGAGCGAGAGAAGGAGTGCGCGGCCCGGAGCGCCTTGCTCAGGCCCTCTGACGGCTCGCCGTACGAGCCGTCAGGTCGTCCGTTGATCCTGTTTGATTTGAACGGCGTGCTGGTTCATCATAAGTTTGATGGGAAGACGCACGTGCACACGCTCCGGCCCGGCGTGCAGAATCTGCTTCGGCTGAAGAACCACGGGTATGAGCTGGGCATCTACTCGAGTGCGACGGAGCGAACGGTCAAGATCGCTCTGTCCAGGCTGGAGCGAGGCGTTGGGAAGGGCGAGACGGGACTGTTTGACGTCATGCTGCACAGGGAGCACTGTGCGCTGGCGTCGCAGGTGGGCTGCATGCGGGACGGCGGCAAGCCGTGGGACACGGTGAAGCCGTTGGCAAAGTACTTTGGCGATCTCCGCGTGGTGCTGGTCGACGACTCGTCGCACAAGAGCTACCCTGGCGAGGAGGCGTCCATGGTGGTCTTGCCCACGTGGGAGGACGACGCCGCCGAATCCCGGCCGGGGTGCGACGTGCTCAATCAGCTGACGGATATCTTTGTCGGAGAGCCCAGCGAAGAGGGCGGCGGTGGTGAGCAAGGGGGAGACGGAGCGGGGATGCCGTCGACCGTCGCCTTTGGGGAGATGGTCGCGAGGGCCCGTGCCTCGGACGCCTTCCGGAAAGCCGTGCAAACTTCAGAAAACGCCGAGGTGATCGATCTGCGGGATATCCTAGAATCGGACCTTGACAACGGTGAGATAGAGCTTGACATAGATAACGACGACGAGGACGGCTTATTGCGGGTGTTTGACGACCGGGGAGGTGGCGGCGGGGCTGCCTCTGCGCCCGGCCCCGGCCCCTCGTCTCGGGCCCTCGCCGGTGGAACGAACGATCCGGATGAAGATCGAGACGACCTAGGCGATCAAGGCGATCGATTCGATGCGGAAGAAGACGCGAAGAGGAAGAAGCAGAAGACGGCCCACCCCCCGCGGTCGCCGGTGTTTTCGACGCTCCATCACGAGATGGAACGCTTCCTCGATGCGGCGTCGCCGACTGACTTTGAGCTGCTGCGCGTTGAGCATCTGATGGGTGTGATCAACCAGTGCACCAAAGAGCTATGGCCGAGGGGCAACGCGCTGCTGTTCGGGTCGCAGGCACAGGGCCTCGCGCTGCCCGGCGCCGACCTGGACGTCACCATCACGGGTGTCCTCCGCTTCGAGAAGGCCCGCGCGAACACGGGATACGCGCCATGGCAAAAGTCCGAGATCAAGACGCTCCTGGAACAGCTGCTCGGCAAACTCATGGAGGCCGGCATCGTGGACGAGCGCGCGGAGATCATCCTCGCTCGGATACCCGTCCTCAAGTTCAACGCCGTCTTGCCTGCCGGGGGCGAAAAGTTGCCCGTCGACATCTCGCTCGGCACCTCCAACGGGATCACCGCGATGCAGTTCCTGCGGGCCAACGTCATCGAGATGGCGCCCCTGCGGCCCATCGTGCTGTTCATCAAGTGCGTCCTGCGGGAGGCCAACCTGAGCGAGGTGTTCACGGGCGGCCTGGGGTCCTACGCGCTGATCAACCTGGTGATGGCCAGGCTGATGCATTGGGGATATAAACCGGTCGAGATGGGCAGGGCCTGCGCCAAGCTGAACGCGTTCTGGAAGGACCGCACGGGCGAGCACGGGAGCCACTTCTCCATGTCCACCGAGGACAGCGCCCTGTCGGTCGGCTTCGTCAAGAGGCTCCGGGACTTCAACGCCGACCTGATACGCGAGAAGGAGATCGACTTGGGCGTGCTCCTTTGGGACTTCCTGGTCTTCTTCGGCACCACCTTTGACTATGCGTCCGACGCGGTCAGCGTGCTCAACGGCGGGGTCCGGCGCAAGGGCAAGCTCTTCGACCACAAGACGCCGCTTCATCTGGTCGTCGAGGACCCCCAGGAGCCTGGAAAGGACATCAGCAAGGGCACCTTTGACATCAAGCTGGTCCAATCGCGCTTCCAGGAGCTCGAGCGACAGCTCGCCGCGCACTGCGAGCTCAAGAGCGGTACGAATCCTCGTTGTACGAACAACGAGGATTCTAGTCATTGTATCCTGGGCGCCGACTCCATTCTCGGCGGGGCGATCGACGTCGCGCTGGCCGTCGATCGGGGAGACGCGGGCATCCGCGCGCGCAAGCGACAGGACGACCTCAAGACGCAGAAACAGGTCCGCATGTTTGGCCCGTCCACCAACTCGACCGTCTACAAGGTCGGGTCGGGGAGCCGCTCAGGATTCGCGCGCCGCCAGCTCAGGCCGTCGAAAGCCGGGGGGTTTGTCGACAGGCCCTCGGTGACTGTGAAGCCGATGACGTCGTCGCTGAGCGTGCCGGCCTCCTCGAAATCGTCCCACGCCGGCCCGAACGTGTCCCTGGGCGTCGCCCAGAAGACGCAGACAAAGGCAACGCCGGCGACAAAGCAGCCGAAGAAGGAAAAAGTGCGCTTTTACGCCGTGGTCCGTGGGAGAAAGACGGGCATCTTCCAGGACGTCGCGGCGGCCGAGGCCTCCACGACCAAGTTCCCGGGCGCCCGCAGCCGCTCGTTCAAGTCCCTCCAGGACGCCGAAGCGTACCTGACGAACGAAACGCCCAACGCCAATTTGACGCTCCACAAGAAGACGACAGAGGGCGGCAAGGGGGGCAAGGGGGGCAAGGGGCCGGCGGGCGGCAAGCCGTCGCCGTCGCCGCGGGGAAAGCTGCGCGGTAGCAAGAAGAGCAGGGCCGTCGAAGCCCAGTGGAGCAACAGGCGCGGCCGGCACGAGATGAATGACTGAGCACCCAGCACGTACGTACAGCGGGCCCCACTTCTAGTAGGCTGTAAGAAATTCGTTCGTATCAGCCACTAACAGCACCAACAACAGCAGCGTGGGATACCGACCGGCATCAGCAGCGCGTGAGCGAAGAGGAGGCCAAAGTCACAGGATTTGTTCATCATGGCCGCAAAGTCAAGTGGACTGGCCGAGCAGTCGCTGGATACGCTCGACGTGACGACCCTGACGCCGCTTTCCCCCGAGGTCATATCTCGCCAGGCGACCATCAACATCGGTACGTACGCGAGCGAAGCGCTTCGGCATTCAAATTGCTCAGCTGCCGACTCGCGCGTGAATCTGACTGGCCTCGCGTCCTCGACGCCGCCCGCGCGTCCGTCATGTACCGTTCGCCGTTCATCGTTCATCGTTCGTCGTTCACCCACCCACCCTGGCAGGAACGATCGGACACGTGGCGCACGGAAAGTCGACGGTCGTCAAGGCCATCTCTGGCGTGCAGACGGTGCGGTTCAAGAACGAGCTCGAGCGGAACATTACCATCAAGCTCGGGTATGCGAACGCCAAAATCTACGGGTGCGCGGACCCGAAGTGCCCGCGGCCCGCCAAGTACCGCGCGTACGGTTCGTCGAAGGAGGACTCGCCGCAGTGCGAGGTGCCGGGCTTTGAGGACGCCAAGATGGAGCTGTTGAGGCACGTGTCGTTCGTGGATTGTCCCGGACACGATATTCTCATGGCGACGATGCTCAACGGAGCGGCGGTCATGGACGGCGCGCTGCTGTTGATTGCGGCCAACGAGCCATGCCCGCAGCCCCAGACGTCGGAGCACCTGGCCGCGGTGGAGATCATGCGGCTGCAGCATATAATCATCCTGCAGAATAAGGTGGATCTGGTGACGGAGGCCGCGGCGTTGAACCAGCACGAGTCCATCACCCGGTTCATCCAAGGGACGATTGCCGAGTCGGCGCCGATCGTCCCGATTTCGGCGCAGCTCAAGTACAACATCGACGCCGTCTGCGAGTACATCGTGAAGAAGATTCCGGTGCCGGTCAGGGACTTTACGTCGCCGCCGCAGATGATTGTCATCCGGTCGTTCGACGTGAACAAGCCCGGGAGCGAGGTGGACGAGCTCAAGGGCGGCGTCGCGGGAGGCAGTATCCTCCAGGTGCGTTACGAGTGATTATATTGGTTGGTTGGCGGTCGGTAGTCGGTAGTCGGTAGTCGGTAGT
>Ga0181584_10000845_pt1 | contig 22547 bp, 20 predicted proteins | sample 071ome_30_FD_132462 | JGI IMG/M metagenome (GOLD analysis project Ga0181584, IMG submission 132462) | Coastal salt marsh microbial communities from the Groves Creek Marsh, Skidaway Island, Georgia - 071406AT metaG (megahit assembly) | ecosystem: Environmental > Aquatic > Marine > Intertidal... | reverse complement strand
CTTCTCCCTTCTCCCTTCTCCCTTCTCTCGCCGACCGCCACGACCACCACCATGTTTGCCAAGCTGACGGCCTTGGTCTCGCAGTCGAGCCTGCCGTTCGACGTGACGAGTCCGTTCCTTCCGACGGCGCCGGGTCAGTGGACGCAGGCGGAGGGGACGTACCATAACCAGGCGAATACGAGCGATCGGTCGGGGACGGTGAGCATCTTTCGGCTCGGGGCGGCGAGCGAGGGGGACGCGCTGATCACGCACGCGCGGAACGGGGTGAAGCGGCTGAAGATGTTGCGTCACCCGAACATTCTGCGGTATATTGATACGATTGAGGTGGAGGAGAAGGGGCAGCACGTGGTGTACCTGGTGACGGAGCGCGTGACGTCCCTAGAGCAGACGATGGGGGAGGTCGTGTCTGGGATGGGGCAGAGGGACCGGGAGAAGTACCTGATGATGGGGTTGGAGCAGGTGGTGTCGGCGGTGTCGTTTCTGGCGAACGACTGTGGTCTGATCCACGGGAACGTGTGCGGTCAGGCGGTGTGCGTGACGCCGCAGCTCGACTGGAAGCTGCACTTCTTCGACCTGACGAGCGAGCATGCGCTGGTGGGCAAGTCTCCGTATCAGTCGGTGCCGTTGTTGGCGTCGAGTTGGATGGTCCAGCCGCAGTATAAGTCCGGGGAGATGGGGCGGGGCGAGTGGGAGGTGGTCGCGGACGGGCCGGTCTGGGCGGTTGACGCGTGGGGGCTGGGGTGCCTGATGCAGGAGACGTTTTCGGGGTCCGTGATGTCGGCCAAAGAAGACTTGAAGCGGATTGACTGCATTCCGCAGTCGCTCAAGCCCTACTACCAGAAGCTGCTCGCGAGCCAGCCGGCCCGCCGGCTCAACCCGAAGGACATCCTGGACGCCGGCGTGTTCAAGAGCGATCTGCTGGTGATCGTGGCCTTCATGCAGAATCTCGCCGTGAAGGACGCCATGGAGAAGGATGCGTTCTTCAAGTCGCTGCAGTCGAAGCTGAACGACGTGCCGGACGTGATTGCGCACAGGAAGATCCTGCCGCTGCTGGCGTCGTCCCTCGAGTACGGCGGGGCCCCGCCGGTCGCGCTCAGCACGCTCATGTCGCTGGCCAAGACGTTGAGTGCCGACGAGAAGGAGGCGATCGTGGTTCCCGTGGTCGTCAAGCTGTTCAGCTCGCCGGACCGGGGCATCCGACGGACGCTGCTGGAGAACATCCAGTCGTTCGGGCCAGAGCTGTCGGACGCGTTGGTCGAGGAGCAGATTTATCCCAAGCTGCAGCTCGGGTTTGGAGACGTGAACCCGTACATTCGGGAGCTGACGCTGAAGAGCATGGTGATCCTGGCGCCAAAGCTCTCGCAGCGGACGCTCAACCAGAACCTGCTCAAGTTCCTGGCCAAGCTCCAGGTGGACGAGGAGCCGGGCATTCGCGCCAACACGACCGTCCTGCTCGGGACCCTCGCGACCCACTTCAAGCCCGAGACGCGGAAAAAGGTCTTGCTGAGCGCGATGGCCAGGGCCATGAAGGACCCGTTTCCGCCCGCGCGCATGGCGGCCTTGCGGGCCCTGCAGGGCACCACGTCGCTCCACGATGTCGAGGATGTTGCGACCAAAGTCATCCCGATGGTCAGCCCGCTGGCGGTGGACGGCGTGCAAGACGTTCGCATCGCGGCCGTCGCGTGCCTGGACGAGTTTGTCAAGGTCGTCAAGGAGCACGAGGAGAAGATTCGCGTGGACGAGGTGCGACCGGGGTCGGGTGGCGCGACCGATCGGGGGGCGGGGCTGGTGACGATAGACTCGGGGAGCATGCGGGGCGTGCAGATCGAGACGGGCGGCGGCGAGGGGTACGGATTTCAAGAGCCGCAGCGGGAGGCGCAACAGTTCCAACACGCGAGAGACGTCTCGGACGTCCCTGAGCGTAATGTCTCCGGGGCGCTGTCCAAGCCGGATGCCGCAGAGGTCATCGCCGGGGCCTACCTGGAGGGCAGCGACCGGAACGAGTCGTCGACGGGATGGATGGAAGACGACGACGTGCTGGAGGATATGCTGGACGCGGCCGCGGCCGAACGGGAGGCGAGGTCCCGGCTCAACGCGCTGTCGCTGAAGAAACCAGCGGGCGTGAAGGCGGGGGCGGCGAGGGAGCGGCCGGTGCGCGCGGCGGGTTCGACGGCGGGCGGGGCGTTGGGAGCGGGCGGGGCGGGAGGAGCGGGTGCTGCGAGCAAGCCAAAGGCAAAGCCCATGAAACTGGGGGCGAAGAAGATCGAGCAGAACGACGACGACTTTGAAGACTGGTGAGTCCCGAAAGCGTAAAAATCGTGACTTTGAAGACTGGTGACACCCCATCCGAAACACAGTCCTCGAAAAGAAGAACCGTACCAGTAACGGGTGCAAGGAGAAGGCCGCGTGGGCCTCATGGCGAGCGAAGGCGACCTGAATGATGTCGCTCGAATCAGTCTCAACCAAACTGGGGACCTCATGGTCTCAACGCTCCCCAACGGTTTCGCTGTCATGGACTCGTTCCCGCGCAAGCTTCGCTTCCATAGACAAGGCGTGGGCCATCTGAAGGCAGTCAAGCTGAAGGGCACCTCGAACCTCGTCGCCTTTGTCAAGCGGGACGAGCCGCGTTCCGTCGTGCTTTTCGACCAGCGAAGAGGGAGAGCGATCGGCGAGCTGACGACCAGCGACACGGACGACGTGGATGCATTCGAGTGGGGCGACAGAATCATCGCAACGATATCCCGGGCGGGCGCCGTCGCCGTCTATGACCTCTCTGACCTCCGCCTCGAGCACACGTTCGCCTCTGCCCACGCACACGCCGACGAGGTGCTCGCGGTCAATACATCAACAGTGGCGTACCCCGACGCAGTTATAGGGAGCATCCGGATCTACGACTCCGCGACGGCCACGACGAAGACAATACGGGCCCACGAGCACGCCATTGCCTGCTCCTGTTTGTCGCCCGACGGTCAAAAAATCGCCACGGCGTCGACCAAGGGTGAATATCGACCTCGACTCGTGCGCCCGCCCGCCCGAATCTCTCACTCACGCCCCGCGCCCCGCGCCCCGCGCCTCGCGCCTCGCGCCTCGCGCTTCTCTCGCCAGGTACGGTCATACGGATACACACAGTACCTGCCGGCGACAGAGAGAGAGCCGTGGAACTCCGGAGGAGCTCGTCGCCGGCGCGCGTGCACGCCATTGCAATGTCCCACGACTCTCCCCCTTCTCTGTTGGCGCTGTCCAGCGATTCTGGGACGCTGCACGTGTTTGAGATCGACAACAAGCAATCGCCGAGACTGGGCATGGGGCTGAGGTCCAAGTGGCGGGTCGTGCTGCCCAGCACCGAGCCGTCGTTGGTGGCGTTCCATGCAGGCACGAGCCGTCCACTCGTCACGGTCGCCAGTCGGCGCGGGGAGTGGCACGTGGCGTACGTCGTCGAGGACGACGGAGAGATGCGGCCCGTGGACGACTTCAGGAGGAGCTAGTTTCCGCTTCCCTCCTCATTCTCCTTTCACGTGTACTCCCTTCTCCGTATGACTCTCTGACTGACCCTATCTCTTAATAGCATTAGATAGATTGAGAATCTAGCAAGCGAACGGAACGAAACCGGCGAGAAGAATTCTCAACCAACCGACACACAAAGATGCAGGGCGCGCAGGCCGCTGGTGCGTCGCCCCTCCCTCCCCCGCATTGGCATAGCACCCAGGAGACACATACGTAACCGCGGGCCGCTTGCCTCGCACGCAAAACCAGCAAACGCGGCGCACTCCTCTTTCTCTCACTCCTCTCGCCTCCTCATCAGGCCTGCATACAAACCCGAGTCAGCCGCAAGCGCAGGTCGTATGTCAGGGATGCCACAGCGTCCTGATGTACCCGCGTGGCGCCGAGCACGTTCGGTGCGCGCGCTGCTCGTTCATTACGCCAGTGTCGGACCAGAGCACGGGACAGCCAGACATGGCACAGCTCTCGTGTAGCAACCCGTCCTGTAGATGCCAGCTGGCGTACCCTCGAGGCGCGCGGCACGTCCAGTGCTCGCTGTGTAACACGCTCAACGACGCGAGCCAGGCAAATCAGCTCGGCCACGTCGTCTGCGGGGGGTGTTCGATCACGCTCATGTACGCGTACGGCGCGGCGAGCGTCAAGTGCGCCGTCTGCGAGGCGGTCACACCCGTCGGAGGCACCGCTGGTGGCGCTGGTGGTGCTGCAGGGAACAACAACAACAACAACACCTCGACGTCGCCCAACCAGAGCCACAACAACGATACGGAGCGGAATGGGATCGCCAGCGAGACGGTGATCGTAGAGAACCCGGGTTCCATCGGTCTCGGAACGAAAAAGTGAAAGAACAGACACACTACATGTATGTATTGAGAAATTTCGGAGGGGCCCGTTGCGCTCTGCCTTAGGATTGCGAGGCAGCGACCCAGTCATTCTCGCACAACGCACACGTGCGTTGTGTCTCTGTACAGAGAGTTTTTCTCCGTAGTCGATAGTCCATAGCGACAACGACACCATTTTCCTGACCTGACTGCCTGTGCCAAATGTGTTGACGATACTCGTGTAACACCCAAGCCCAGCGGTTTGCGCGCCCTCGCTCTGTCCCTCTGCGCTGTCCTCGTGCGTGGCAGGTCTGTCCTCGTCGTCCGTCAGTCGGCTTTGATACCCCCGCCGGCCTTTCCGGTCCAAACGTCCCACAGAAATCGACCCGTGAAGAAAGAGATCAGGATGCTCGACCAGCTCTGCGTGCTGTCGCGTGCAAGCAGCTGTTTGGCTTCTCGTCGTGCCTTGCCAGCGTGCGGCGCGGCGGTGACGTCAACGGCGTCGGCGACGTCGTCGTTCCGCCGCCACAGGATGAAGAGGGCGATGAACGCCGACAGGGCAGCCAGCACGACCCGCATCGGACACGCCATCCTGCCGTGGGTCTGTCGTGGGGTGAACCGAGTCACGGAATTCGTTTCCTCCGCGTTCGGCCGGATGAGCTTTCAGCTTTCAGCTTTCAGGACGCCGTCGCGCTCTGCGGTTACTACGACTCGTGTATGTATGATATGATATGGTCTTAAACAATTCATGTCCCGTAGCGGTGCTTTTTGAGGGGCGCGAGCTTGCCGCGCCAAAGCTGCTCGTAGCTTCCCTCGACCATGACGAGGTCGCCGCCGGTGAGGTGACCGCCGGTGCAGGCCAAGATCGGCTGCTCGTAGCGGATCACCCGCGGGTTGCGGCCGTGCTCGGACCGTAGCGCGTCAAATTTGATGCGCTTGTCCCTCGTACGCCGCCCGAGTCCCGCCAGCGCACTCTCCTCGTCCGCGAGCTTGCGGGACAGGTTCAGGTGGACGAGTGCATGCGACGAGTAGACGACGGCGCAGTTGGCGTCCATGGCCTCGATGCCGAGCACGGGCCCCATGCCCTCCAGCGCCAGGTCGTGGAACGCGGGCTCGGCGACGCCGGCAAACGCACACATGTCGCCGCTCGACGCGTCGAACAACCCGATCGAGGCATCTGCACCCGTTCCGGTCGTGGCAACGAGCAGCTTGGCGCCGTCCTGGACAAACTCGACGGCGGTGATGGTTCCGGGGACAGAAGAGATCTGCGCAGAGACCTTTCGAGTGTCCAGGTTCAGGAGGAAGATCCTGTTGAGAACCACAACCGCCATCATCGTCGTGGGCGCGTCTGCTTTCGGCTTTGACGCCGCCCTGCTCGTCGGCATGCGCACGCGGACAGACTCGACCACGGGCGCCGCGCGCCGGGCCGCCGACTTGCCGCTCTCGCGCTTGAACCACGTCTTGTACCGCAGGTCGTGGACGTCGCGGATGGTATGCACGGTGACCGACTCGGTGCCGATCCCGCCGACCACCTTGATGGTGCCGTCGCACAGGCACGCGACGAGCTGATGCACGCCTTTGGCCGTCGGAGAATCGACAAACTCGAGATGCGTCACGCCCTCGCCGATCTCGTCCCTGCGCACGTCGACCACCGCCATCGCCATCATCCCCGCGTCCTTGCTGGCGCCGTCGGTGCTGTCGGCAACGACGGGAACGATCCCGGGAGCGTCGATCAGGTCCTCAGCCCCGACTCCGTCGCGAAGCTCGACGCACTGCGCCCCGTGGATATCCCCGAACGCCACGTACCGCCCGTCCGACGATGTCGCCACGGCCGTCAGCTCTGCTCGCCGGCTCCGCTCGAGACGTGCCACGTTGACGAGCTGGTGTCGTCTCGCGCCGTCGGTCCGCAAAGCCCAGACGTCCAGCCCCGATCCGACCCCGCTCGCCATCACCATCCCGGCGTCCGATCGGCCCGCCCTCGAGATCAACGGCCGCGTGGGCACTGCGTCCACCCGCCTCGGGTGCTCCTTCAGAAACCGCACAACTGAGTGACTGACCACCAAGGCGTCGTTCCCGCCGCTCAGCAGCCGCCCCCCGCAGACACACAGCGCCCGGACGTCCAACACGTGCTCCTGTTTTGAGCTCAGGTAGGCCCACTCGTTGGCGTTCGTATTTGTTCTGGCGCTGTTGCCGCCCTCGCTCGTGTCGTTCGCACCGGCGTCCCCGATGACCCGTCGAAACACGGCAATCCTCGGGTCGATCCCCGACGAAAAGACCAACCCTCCGTCCTCGCTCGCCTCCAGCGCGAGCACGTCCGCCCCGTTCGGATTGAACTTCGCGAGCATCGTCCCAAACCGCCCATCCCAGAACGTCACCTGCCCCAGGCTGTCACCCGAGACGATTGTCCCGTCGCCCAACACCTTGACCGCCCACACGCACACGGCGTTGACGTCGTCGTCGTCGGCGGCGGTGGCGGCGGATGGGCGAGCGTTTTTGTCATCGTTCCTGGTGTTCTTGCTGTTCCCCCCGCCCACTGTGATCCGCATCAGCTCCTGCCCGGTCTTCCCGTCCCACACGTGCACGCAACCGTCGCTCCCTCCGCTGACCACCCGCCCCCGGCTCTCGTCCCACGCCACACACAGCACCCGGCCATCCACGGGCAAAAAACTCTTGATCAACGTCACCCCCGGCGAACCGTCCGCGTCGACCCCAAACACCTTGACCGACCCGTCGTCACAGGCCGCCGCCAGCCGATGCGAGTACCCACCATCGTCGGTATCGTCGTGATCAGCAGTATCGCCGTGATCGCCGCGATCGTCGTGATCATTTCCCGCAACGTTGGCATTCCTTCGAGCCACAGCAAGCGCGGCCAGCCCCCACACGGCCCCGCCGTACGAGTCGCACACGAGCCTCGCCTGCCGCCGGCCCGAGTCCAACTCTGTGATCGTCCCGTCCATCCCCCCCACGAACATCCGCACTTTACGACTACTCGTGCCCTTCTCCTGCTGTTGCAAATCGTCTCCATCGACGACCACGATTGAACTGGGCGACGCATCCGCCCAACTCGGAATCGACTTGACAAACGACAGCGACGCATCCCGCTCACCCCCATACAGGTCCACCCGCCCGTCCTCCCTCACCGCCGCACAGAGACTCCCATCTCGACTCGCAGACATGGACACGACCGACGCAGGAGACCACGGGACCGGACCAGAGATGCGGTGGAGTGCCAGGCCCCGCTGGGAGGCCCGGTGTTTGGCCGAATGCGATGCATGAGCGTCGTTTTTTTCTGCCTGCTGCGTCGGGGCGCCGCTGGGTGCCTTTCTCTTATTGACCATCTATCTAACAGGACATGCGCTTGGCGGTACCACAGCGAGACGAACGACGACGAATTGTCTTTGGGGGGCCGGCCTGCTGCATGCAAACCAATTAGGACGGCCCACCCACCCGGGCGTCACTCGTTCGCCCGCGTGCGTGTGGGCTGCGCCCTCACGCTCCTACGTGGGGATCCCGCGCTCCATGCGAATGCGCCGGCCCGGGGGGACGATCGAGCGATCGATCGAACCATCCAGCGGGCGGGCGTCGTCCGATCGGGGACCAGGGGAGCCGTGGGGACACGTGATCTGCGTGGAGGGCACGCAGGACACGGCTGGCCGACCAGCCAGTCGACCGGTCGACCATTCGACCGTTGTCTTCGTCCTCCCTTTAGGGAGCTCCCTCCGCCTCGAGGCGTGAGATCACGCCTCGAGGATCTTCACTACGCTGCATGGCCCCTCCCTTCCGACGGCGGCCACTCGCGTCACTCTAACGATCTTTCTCTACCACGACGTGTGTCATATATCACCATGAACCATCTTCGTAAAGCTGGAAAGGAGGCGCTGTTGAGGACGACGCGGGGATTCGCGTCTTCCTCTCTGCCCGATCGGAAAGTGGCGGTGCTGGGAGCTGCTGGTACGTGCTTAACGCCCGCACTGGGCGCATCGGCGGACTAAACGTCAAGGGATGTCGTGTGACGTGGGCGCGGGATGGATTCGGGCGTCCGCCGTCGTAGAACGGGCGAGGAATCGAACGCCAGATTACGACTTGACCGAGTCCGTGCCACGGCCGTGCCATCCGTCGTCACGCGCCATTCCCTCACGCGCGCGTCCCCCCCCCTCTGATGATAACAACAGGTGGCATCGGTCAGCCGCTCTCGCTGCTGATGAAGCTCTCCCCGTACGTCTCGGAGCTGTCGCTCTACGATATTGCCGGCACCCCCGGTGTTGCCGCTGACGTCTCCCACATCAACTCCAAGGCCTCCGTCAAGGGCTACGCCGGAGAGGAGGAGCTGGGAGCGGCTCTGAAGGACGCCGATGTGGTCATCATCCCGGCCGGAGTCCCGAGGAAGCCCGGCATGACCCGCGACGACCTCTTCAAGATCAACGCAGGCATCGTCAAGAACCTCGTCGAGGCCTGCGGGCGCCACTGCCCGAAGGCCCTCCTGAACATCATCTCCAACCCGGTCAACTCGACCGTGCCGATCGCGGCGGAGACGCTCAAGAAGATGGGCGTCTACGACGAGAAGCGCGTGCTGGGCGTGACGACGCTCGACGTGGTCAGGGCCAAGACGTTCTATGCCGAGAAGGCCGGCGTGGACGTGGAGCGGGTGGACGTGCCCGTGGTTGGAGGACACGCGGGGGTGACCATCCTGCCGCTGTTCTCGCAGGCCGTGCCGACGCCGAGCAACGCGCTCTCGGCCGACGTGATCGATGCGCTGACCAAGAGGACGCAGGACGGAGGTACGGAGGTCGTGCAGGCCAAGGCTGGAAAGGGAAGTGCGACGCTGAGTATGGCGTATGCGGGCGCGCTGTTCGCCGATGCCTGTCTTCGGGGCTTGAACGGAGACGATGACGTGATCGAGTGCAGCTATGTCGCCAGCGGGGTGACCGAGATGCCGTACTTCTCGAGCAAGGTCAAGCTGGGAAGGAACGGAGTCGAGGAGGTCTACGGACTGGGCGAGCTGAACGCGTACGAGCAGGCGGGACTCAAGGCGATGATGGGCGAGCTGAAGGACAGCATCTCCAAGGGCGAGGAGTTTGCCAAGTCAAACTAGACGACTATATATGTGCATGTACATATGTGTAATTGGGATAGGGCGCGGCTGCATGCTCGGCTATCCGATCGAGGGGTTTGAGAGGGCGCGGCGGGAGGTTGATCCCGACAATTCATTTCCTGAGCGCATGTACGTTGTATTAGTATGTATTATACTCTTTACTAAGAAGCAGAAGAGGGAGGGTGCGGTGTTGAGGAGGTGGTTGAAACCCCCCCGAAATCTCAGGGGCGGCGTGCCGCTGTACAAAATAAGCGATGCCTCGATGTCTACTGTAACGACCGATATCGATAGCACTCTTACTTGACTTCAAAAAACTCTCAACGCTCAACGCTCTGCCGGATCACCAGAGCCCCAAAACCTTCCACCAGGCGCCGCCGACGCCGAGCCAGATGGCCAGGTAGATGGCGGAGAAGACGCCTCCCCACTGATACCACTTGGTCTGCGGGACGTAGCCGGTGCCGTAGTACGGCGGAGCGGAACCGATTCCGTACGTCGTCAGGCAACCCATGACGTTGGACAGCTGGCCGAGGGCCAGGGCCGCGAGCAGACCCGGGGTGCCGCAGGCGATCGCCACGGACAAAAAGGCGGTGTACATGGCACCAATGTGCGCAGCTCCGCTGGCAAAGAAGTAGTGGCTGTAGAAGTACAGGGCGGTGATGAGACCGAAAGATCCCTGCCAGCTCAGTCCGAGCCCGCCGATGACTCCCACGACCTTGGCGGAGAACCATGAGATGAACCCAAACTTGTTGAGGTAGGCCGCCATGGCGATGAGCGCGGCGAACCACGTCAGTGTGTCCCAGGCCTGGTTGTCGGACAAGCACTGCTTCCACGACACGACACCGGTGACGAGCAGGATGGACAGTCCCGTGAGGGCCGCGGCCACGGCGTTGACGCCGATCGAGCCGCCAAAGATCCACAGGGCCACCGTGAGTCCGAGCGCTCCAGCGGTGAGCTTCTCGTCAGTGCTCATGGGTCCCAGTTTGGCAAGCTCCTCCTTGGCTTTGGCCGGCGCGTCCGGCGTGTCCTTGACCTCGGGCGGGTAGAGCACGTAGAGCAGCGCCGGCGTGAGCAGCAGGCACGCGAGACCGGGCACGATCGCGCTGACGGCCCAAGTTCCCCAGCTGATGGCAATACCAGCGTCGAGCGCGAGGTTGACCGCCAGCGGGTTGGCGGCCATGGCGGTGATGAACATTCCCGACGACACGGTCGTGCACAGGAAGCACGTCATCATGAGGTAGGCGCCCATCTTCTTCTCGGTGCCATTCTCGGGGTCAGATCCGCAAGCCAGGCACAGCGCCTTGGCGAGCGGCAGGAACAGGCCCCCCGCCCTCGCCGCCACGGACGGGATGGCAGGCGCCAGCAGCGCCTCGGCCAGGACGAGCGAGTACGTGAGGCCGAGCGTGGTCTTTCCGAACAGGCTGACGATGCTGTAAGCAATCCTGGCGCCGAGCCCTGAGCGGATGAATCCACCCGACAGCCAGAACGCGATGGCAATGAGCCAGGGGATCTCAGAGGCAAACGCGCTGAACGCCGCAGAGAACGTCAGGACGCCCGTCATCATCGAGGCGCCCAGTCCGAGCATGGCGACCGCACCGAGCGGCAACGGCTGGGTGATGATCCCGGCGATGGTTCCCAAGAAGATGGCCAGCAGGTGCCACGCCTGGGCGCTCACGCCGGCCGGAGCCGGCGCAAACCACATGGCAGCCGCGATGGCAACGCAGGTGCCTAGCTTCTTGAGGTCGGCTCCCCACTTGATGCCTGTCAGGAGAGGGAGGACACGCACGTTGATGATGTGAGCGGGCGAGCGGGCGTTTCGTCGTTCATTCTCATCAATTCCCTCTCGTCGTCAATCTACGGATCCATTCAAACTGGGGCCACCACCGGCGGCCATCCACGAGCCGTCACCCAATCAAATATGTCCCCATCGTCACAATGAGACCACCCGACATGCGTGAAACCTGCACAACGTACCAGTGTCCGCACTCGCTGCGTAGACAATCTCGGTCGGGCCCGAGGCAGCCATCGCCTTCAAATCGCGCTTGGCGGCGACACTGTTGGCCGCACGCAAGCCCTTCCCGGCCAAAACCGGGGCGTGGGGCTTGGAAACGGGCGATAAGGGGCGCATCGTGGCGCTGAGTTTCATCGAGGAAAATTTCCTGGAGCAGGCCGCAGGCTGCACCGGCATGGCAGCAAGCTTCATGGTAGCAATCATCGTCTCGTATGGATGTGGTGAAGGGTGACAACGGTCTCGTAAAAAATTCGAGTGTACGAGGCGTCCTGTTCTTCTTCGAAGAGCGTCCCGGGATTCCGAGACGACTCTCTCGAGGGAGGGGCAGGGGGGCAGAGAGCCTCTCGTCCCGCGGAGGGAGAGACCGATTGGATCGATCGATCGTGCGATCGCACGATCCAGCGGGCCGCCACGACTGAGGTCCCCGCGTGGCGTGACCGAACGTGGTCGGGGAACCGCTCGTCTGAAACCGTGACGGCGATGGCAGGCGGCGCAGAAGAAAGGCAGCCATTCAGCCAGCTGTATCCCGCTCGTGCCGCGACTTCCACGTTCCTGCCGAGCCGGGGCGCGTGCACGACGCTGCTCGGGACGCCGTACGTCCCGCCGACTCAGTCTTCGAAACGAAGCGCTGCGCTGCGAACTCGATTTGCAAAGTTCGTCGTTGCGACGACGACGACGAAGACGACGACGACGACGAAGACGAAGACGAAGACGACGCTCGTATATCGAACGTATATCTATATCCAACCCGGTTGAAGGCGGAGACACGAGACGCGACGAACACACGACGGATTCTTTCGAGAATCAGGACGCAACCGTTGATGGACGACGCGGCAGCACCGCTGTTGGCGCCGGGGCCAGAGGCCATGGGGCCGGCGGCGGGCGACGCATCGAGCGCAACCACAGACACCTCGACGGGCACCGCTGGCAGCTCGAACTTCTGGTTCAACAGCGCCTCGGCGGCCGCCATCGCCGGCATCTGCGCCATAGCGGCGGCCATCCTGGCAATATTCCACATCATCCAGCACTTGAGACATTACACAGAGCCCATGTTCCAGAGATACATCATCCGGATCATCTTCATGGTCCCGGTGTACGTGTTGAAAATGAACTGAGCCGACGCGCGCTCGTCTGTCATCGCTCCTCGCCCGCTCACCGCGCTCCGTTCGTTCGTTCGTCAGGTACGCGGTGTGCTCCTTCGCGTCGCTCCTGGCCGAAGACGCGTCGATCTACATCGCCACGATCCGCGATTGCTACGAGGCGTGGATCATCTATAACTTCATGTCGCTGTGTCTCGAGTACGTCGGGGGGCCTGGGGCGGTGGAGATCAAGATGCAAGGCGTCGTGCTGCTTCCCTCGTGGTCGGCATGTACGTGCTGCCTGTCTCCCCTCCAAGTCAACGGGCAGTTCATTCGGAGCGTCAAGCGTGGCGCGCTGCAGTTTGTCATCGTCAAGCCGATCCTCGCCATCCTGACGGTCATCCTGTACGCGACGGGGCACTACACGGAGGGAGACTGGAGCGTCAGCGGCAGCTACCTGTGGATCACTATCGTGTACAACATCACGTACACTGTGGCGTTGTACGCGTTGCTGCTCTTCTATATGGGGACGCACGAGCTGTTGGAACCGTTCAGGCCGCTGCTCAAGTTCATCCTCGTCAAGTCGGTGATTTTCCTGACCTACTGGCAGGGGCTCATCATCTCCATCTTCGTGGGCGTGAGCATCATCCCCTCGGCCGAGGACGGAAACGCGGTACAAAACTGGCTCACATCGGTGGAGATGCTGCCCGCGGCCATCTTCATGCTGTTTGCGTTCCCATGGAAGGAGTTTGCCAGCGACGCGCCGACGGGCCTGGGGCGGACGCAGGCGCTCCACGCGATGAGCGTGGGAGACGTCGTGACGGACACCATGCATCAGTTTGCGCCCACGTACCAGAACTACGTGCTGTATTCGGACGGCACTGCGAAAGGCGGCCCGGGCGGGGCGTTTGGCAAAAGCTACGCCGGCCCGATGATGCAGAGCCACGAGAGCGACCCCGGGCTGCTCTACGACGTGGAGATGAGCCCGTACTACGACGAGGCAACACATCCTTCGGCAGACCCCGCCGCGAAGGGCACGAACGCTACGGCTGCAAGCTCGCACGGGATGGGACGGTTCCTGCAACGGGACGAGAGCGCCGAGCTGGCACGGCGGCCGGTCTCCAAGGCGGAACAGCGGTGGAACGACATCAACGTCGGGGAAGGGTAGCCCTACCTACCGGATGAATCGAATTTACACTTCGTTTGGGTAACCTACCTACACCCTATACTGAGAAAAAATGGACGAAAGAGAATGGTATATACGTTACTGCTCGCTGCTGGCCATGTCCCTCAGCGCGCCGTAGTTGACCCTCACGCCCGGTCCCATCGTGGTGCAGAGCGTCAAGGTCTTCCAGAAGACGCCCTTGGCACCGGCCGGCCTGTTGGCGTCCATGCTCTCCTGGATGGCCTTCAGGTTAGCCAGCAGGTCATCGGCCGAGAACGACGCCTTTCCGAACCCGACGTGCACGTTTCCAGCCTTGTCAGCCCTATACTCTACTTTGCCCCCCTTGAAGTCCTTCACGGCGGCGGCCACGTCGGTGGTCACCGTTCCGGCCTTCGGGTTCGGCATCAGACCCCTCGGTCCGAGCTGGCGTCCCAGCTTGGCAATCTTGGGCATCATATCCGGCGTGGCAACCAATTTATCAAAGTCCATCAGCCCCTCCTCGATCTGCTGAATCAGGTCGTCGCCGCCGGCGTAGTCGGCCCCCGCGTCGAGCGCGACCTTCTCGTTGTCTCCCTGGCACACGACAGCCACCCTGCTCGTCTTTCCGGTCCCCTTGGGCAGGGACACGGTCGCGCGAAGCTGCTGGTCGGCATACTTCGGGTCAATGTTGAGCTTGGCATGCAGCTCGACCGTCTCGGTGAACTTGGCCGACGCCGTCGACAGCACGAGCTCGATCGCCTCCTTCGGGCCCATCGCCACATCCTTCCCCGGCGTCTTGGCGAACTCCACCTTGTAGCGGCGGGACACCCCGCGGCGCTTGGGCTCGGCAGAGCCCAGCACGACGTTCGTCGTGTCGATTGCCTCCGCCTCGTCCACGGCGGCGGCGCGCACCACAGTAGCGTTAAATCGAACGACATGCTTGTTCTGCGCGGCGCGGAACGGCCGCTTGGGAGCCACAACGGCCGGCATTGCCGCGGCAACCATGTTCATAGAGGTGGCGAGCATCGTCAATGTGCGGCTATACTCGCGTGTTTTGGCGTTCAGCACGCAACAATAGTCTCTTATGAATCAAAACTACTGAATGGGGAAGCGCATTGTGCGCACAATGCGACAACGGGCAGGCCGGGGAATGGTAGGCCGACCGATGCGAGGGAAGGGCTGAGATGGAGGAGGGGCGAGGAGCCGATGAAACATACCGAATTGTCGCCGTTCGTCATTCCGGAGCTAGAGACGAGAGGCGAGCGCAGTGATCTCATCCGCGAACAACAACGAACGACGAACGACGAACGACGGACAACGGACAACGGTGCGAGCGAGGCGAAATGCGGCCAGACGCACATGCAGAACGCAGCGACCATGCAGAGGAAGAGAAGACACCATCGTCACCACCGGCGTCGTCGTCGGTCGATCCGCAAGACATCGACGACGTGATCGGGTTTCTGAGCCACGACGACGTGTCGATCCAGCTGCACGCGCTGCGCCTGGTGCAGGGTCTGACGGGGGAGCAGCAGGTCGTGCACCACCTGGCCGCCAAGACGTCGACGCTGGTGCCCGCGCTGTTGCAACACGTGCCGAAAGAGAGATCGTTGTCTCGGCTGGCGTTGACGTCGCTGGTGAACGTCTCGCGGGAGCCGCGGGTGCTGGAGCACCTGCTCGAGATCAAGATGTGCAACCGGGCGATGGATTACCTGCGGGAGCGGACGTGTCCGGGGAACGAGGATCTGCTGGTTATGCTGTTGGCGAATGTGACGGCCGACGAGCGGGGGGCGGAGCAGCTGCTGCAGATCGGGCAGGGGGCCAAGGAGGGGCTGCACCTGGCGTTCCTGCTGGGCTACTTTCTAAAGTACTCGAATACGAATACGAGTACGGATTTGAATACAGATGCAGACGACGCGTTTGAGCACGTGGCGAGTATTCTGCCGAACGCGACGGTGTTCAAGGCGGGGAGGCAGGTCGTGCTGGAGCCGGGGCGGGGGGCGCTGCAGGCGCTGGCGTCCCAGCTCGATTCCGACAACGCGTTGCGGCGGGAGGGGTGCGCGGGGGCGATCAAGAACTGTTTCTTTTGCTGCGAGGAGGACGGGACGGAGCAGGATATCGCGGAGGAGGAGGACGCGTTGAACGTCATCCTGGGGCTCTTGTGCGGGACGGGGGCGAGCAAGAAGAAGGCGGCGGAGGAGGTGAGGGAACTGCTGGCCGAGGGTATGTATTGCTTGGCGAAGAGTGACGTGGTGCGGGCGAAGCTGTGGCGGATGAACGCCGTCGATTTGCTCAAGAAGGGGTACGAGGACGAGGAGAACGTGACGGTGTGCGAGGCGTTGGAGGGGTGCGCCGAGTTCTTCCTCCAAGATGGCTTTGAGGATGGTGAGGGTGAGGAAAGTGGTGAGGAAGGTGGTGAGAAGGGTGGTGAGGGGGAGGGGGGTATTGAGGACGAGGACAGAGGTGGGGGTGGCAACGACAAAGAGATTCACCCTCGAGAGCTGCAGGAGCGGTGTGTCATCGAAGAGATCCATTGACGAGATGATTACTTCTTCTTATTCATCATTTTCATCAATTTGAACTTCCCGCTCACGGGCGCCTTGGCGGGCTGTGCTTGCACCGGCGCTGCCGCCGCCGGCGCTGCCCCTGCGGCACCCCCCACCCCACCAACAACAACCCCACCAGCGTCCTCCTTCTTCACCTCCTTGCTGACCACATCGTCATACTCGTCCCGCTTGATGCCCGTCGAAATCTCCGCCGACATGGCTCTCGAGTCGACCCGCGTCGCCCCGTCCGTCAGCCCCGGAGACATCCTGGACGCATCCCCGCTCATCTGCGGGTTATGAGACGCCAACGACAGCGACTGCCCCGCCGGCGACGTCAAAAAATTGGCCCCCGACCCCGCAAGAAGCTGTTGCGGCGGCACGGGCGGCTTTTCCTTCTTCATCGACAGCTTGAGCTTCAACGACGCCGTCTGCTTCAGCGGAATCGACGTCGACGGCTTGATGACGCCATCCGTCGTCGCGTTCGGGACGTTCGGCGCGTTCATTACCCCGGCGTTTGCCGCGTTTGCGGCGTTCGCGGTCTTTGCCGCCAGCGCATCCCGAGCACGAGCCGCTTCCGCTTCTTCCTTCAGCCGCTTGGCCTCCTCCAGCCGCGCCGCCTCCTCCCGCCTCCGCTTCTCCTCCCGCGCCGCGAACTCCCGCGCCGACCCGTCGCACACCCCCAACATGAACTCGCAGCACCCCGCCTCCTGTCCCCGACCCCGCCCCTCCAGCCGCTCTATCCGCCGCTGCAACCTGCCCAGCTTCTTTCGCACCACATCGGCCTTCCGCAACGTCTGCGCCTCAAACACCTCGGTCCGTCCAGCAAGGACCCGCCGCATCGCCTTCTCCTGCGACTCCCCCGACGCCGACGCGAGTGACGTCGCAAACCGATAGTCCTCATCCAACTGGCTCGGACGAGCATACACATGAAACGGGAGCAGCGTGGATATCACGCCTTGACGACAAGCGAGAGAGCGAGTGTGAGAGAGCGAGAGAGCGAGAGAGCGAGAGAGCCGGCCGAGTTGAGATACCCACCGTCCACGCCGTCGAACGTTTCCGTGGCCGAGAGCGAGGAGACTCGCTGGGCGTCGCGCACGAGGCAGTCTCCGCCGTGCTTGCTACCCTCGTCTGCGCTCATTCGTTCGGCTTTCCTCGTCTTCCCGTGTCGTTGTTGCTGCTCCCGCGCCGCACACAGGTCAATGTGTACAATATCGAGGTACACGGGGGATGCATGGAATGGAGAACGAAGATCTCTCTTTCTCTCTCTGTGCGAGGCGTACTTGCTTTTCCCCGATCGGTCCTTATATTATAACGAAACCCGAGCGTATCTGCGTCTCAACTCAACTCAACTCAACTGAGCAACGGGTACTATCCTATATCGTGATCAGTCGTTGGCCCGGTCGTCCCAGCCGTCCCAGCACTCCGTCGTGCGCTGCCGCGAAACTTCCTTTCGACACCATGGGCTGCACCCCTCTCAGCTTCATCATCTCCGTCCTCGCACTCTGCTGCGCTGGTGTCATCATGGGCTTCTCCGCCTACGTCATCAATGAGACGACGTTCCTATTCACGAGCAGCTGGACGGTGGGTAGTTGACGGACGTGCGCCCGTGCGCCCTTTGCTCGCCCTGACGCTCGCCCTGACGCTCGCCCTGACGCTCTCACTCGCGCTGCGCGCTTCGCTCGTTCGCCAGGTGTACTTTGCCGTCAGCGTGGGGGCCATCAACTTGCTGCTCCTGTTCGTCACGAGCCTGCTCGGCTGCTTCGGCTGCTGTGGGCGCGTCATCACCGGTACCCTCTCCACCGTGCGCCTGGTGCTTGAACTGTTGGCCCTCGCCCTGTTCGTTGCCGTCGCGATCGCTGCGCAGGTCGAACTGGAGGGTGTGAAAATCAGCCAGTTGACCGATACGTGCGACGACTTCGGCATTGCGTGTGCCTGGGGCATCAGCATTATTCTCATGTGGAGTGCCGTGGGCCTGCTGGCCGTTGGTTGCGTGATTCACCTGGCGAGCTGCTGCTCGTGCTGCTGCGGGGGAGGGAAGGCGGGTGGCGAGGGAGACGAGTAGGCTGCGACTGCGTGAGTCGGTCGTGGGGGTGGTCCGTCAGTCAGCCGGCAGAAATTTTCGTACCGTGATTCACATACTGCGACACTTTCCCTCCTTCTCTTCGCCTCCTTCGATTCGTTGGTAGCGACAAACCCAACCCCAAGTCCTCGAAACCGAAAATCTGAAAAATCCCAAGACTACTACATGGGTAAATCTACCGCTGCTACTTGCTCTGGCGTGGCGTTGGTGCGTATGATGCTTGCGATTGGTCCTACTGGCTTGATGCTGAATAGGGACCCCACAACGTGACCGACGGTTCCGGTGGACGACCGATTCGTCCCGTCCCCCGTCCCCCGCCCTGCAACTCACCGACGACAAACCGTTCGACCCCTCAGGGCCTGGACATCTTGTCCTGCATCCTCTGCCTGTTCGTGATTGGCTTCTTCGGTTACGTCAGCGCCGATTACGTGACGATCGTGGGGAACAATGGGGGAACAATTGTCATCGAAACGAGTTTCAGCACGCCGTGGTACGTCATCCTTGCCATCGTGATGGGCGTGCTCGACTTTTTGTTGACCCTGACGTCGTCCATCCTCGGGTGTGTCGCGCTCGGAGGACAGGCCACCTCCCGTGGCGTCAACTCTGGAAAGCTCGGGATCGACACCGTGTCGTGGATCCTGATGCTGGTCGCTGCGGCTTGTTGCACCGGCGCCGCCAACTCCAGTCTGTCCGCCTATACGAACAGCTGCAGCGATTATGGGTGGTCGATCTCGTGCTCGTTCGGCGTCGGCGTCGCCGTTGCCTGGGCCTTGTTTGGTTTGCTATTTATCACGAGCATCCTGCACGCTGTGGCGCTCAAGCACGGGGTCGCGCACAACGAAGCCGAGAACGGGAACGCGGCTGCGCCGGTCGTCGTCGCCGCTCCCGCCGAGGGGGACGCTGCTGCGTAAATAGACAGACAGACAGACAGACAGACAGACAGACAGACAGACAGACAGACAGACAGACAGACAGACAGACAGACAGACAGACAGAGGATTTTCCTCCTCTTTCCCTCTCTCCTCCTCTTTCCTTGGAAGCTTCAGAACGTTCAGAAGGGAAAGTTCCTTGGTGTTCAAGGTCTGTCGGGTCGTCCCGCGCCACTAGCTAATTGCTTAGGTTGTCGACGGCCAAATGCGCCGAGCGGACGCCGATCCGAGTCGTCTTGACGAGAAAAAAGTCCGAATTTAGCACATGGCAGACATTTCCGCAGAGCTGTGCTCGCTGCTGGCGCTGGAGCACTTGATCACGCTTGGTCTACGTGTATCTCGCAACGTACGTGACTGCCGTCGCGAGCTACGTCTTCTTCTTCAGTTCAGGCCGAGTTGACAAGCCGAAGGGCACGCGCATTCCCGAGAAACGAGATGGACCCCGCGGCCAACCCTCGTCGACCTGCTGCGCCACAGGCGCCTCACCGCGTACCTAACCAGCCCCACCCCATCCATACCCTCCCCCGCCACAGGCCGTCCTCGAAATTCTCAGCGGCGCGGCGTTCCCCTCCCCCACGGTTGCCTGCTACGTCAAGATCAGCTTCCTGCTTCGCACGTTGGAAAGGGAAGGGGCGGTCCTCGATTTGACCACCATGTACAGCTTGGAGACCATCGAGTCTCTGGCCAAAAGCTGGTTGTCATCGTTGGCCGGCGGGCCGCCCGCCGAGGTCGAACGCCACAAGCAGATCGCCTCGATGGTCTGCCCCGACAACCGACTCCTGCTCGACACCAAGCTCTGCCTCGTGTACGATCTGTGGACGGGCAATCCGCTGATTGGATGCGACGAATTGAAAGCCTACATCTCTGAACAGGTATTCGTCCATGTGCGCCCCGCCCACGTGCAGTCACGAGATGAGTGCCTTCGCGCGGCCGAGGACCGCCAGGACCCTTTCAGATCAGCCATCTGGTCGATTGCATGCCGAAATACGATCAACAAACGGATCATGACGTACTGTGAGCGGGCGCTCGACGCCCTCGGGACGACCAGGACCACGCTGGAACGAATCGTCGACGACCACATTGCCGGCCGGTACCACGTGCGTCAACCCGTTGACCCGTTGCCTCGTTGATTTGCCCGTCGCCGTTCCCACGGACCTTCCTCCTCTCACTGCAGCGACCACCACGACCACTCGCAGATTGTCCCCGAGAACCCCGTCTACCGCGAAGTGTTGAGCGCAGCGGCGGGACCCGTGCCGCTGTCGAACGTCGGTACAGCCGGCATCCAGGCGGAAGTCACGAACTTGTGGGCCCCGGGTGATGTCAAGCCCGAACCCGTCGGCGGCACGCTCCCCGGCATGGCCCGGATGGGCAGCAGTGGACCCTCCGACTCGCTGACCATTTCGACCGAATCGGAGGGCAGCGACGCCCAAGGGCGTTCCAAAAAATCATGCAGGCGTCGCGCAAACGTCCCGTGGACTGAGGAGGAGGAGCGTGCCCTGAAGATGGGCGTCGTCACGCACGGGCCCGGTCGCTGGGCCAAGATCCACAGGGAACACCCACAGGCCCTGTCCCGACGCACGCAGATCGACCTCAAAGATAAGTGGAGGAACATGTGCCGGAACAAGAGCAAAGAACAAATTGACAAGTTACTGTCCGAATAGTAAGTTGAGGACTTCCGATTCGCACGTTCCCACGCCCGCCGAGCACACCACGTGTAGGGGCGAACGAACGAGCGAAACCGGCTGGGCCAAGGTGCCGCCGAGTCATGATGCTGCCTTTGCATGTGCCTGTGCCTGTCCCTGTGTCTGTCCCTGTGTCTGTCCCTGTGCCTGTCCCTGTGCCTGTGGCTCTGCCTGCTTGCGCGCCACGATGACCCGCCCGGTGGGTTATCGAGTTTCGAGGGGTGGCCCTGTGAAACACTGCAAAACGAAAGGCAAATGGCCGCCGACGAAGACGACCAGGGCACGCTCGGCCTGGGATTCCTCTTCGGGAACGTGGGCGAGGGCGATGCTGCCGGAGCAGACGAGCTCTTGTTGGACCAGGTACGCACGAATTCTCCGCTCATCGTCGCATCCGATGAAGAATTCTCACTCGCGCTCTCTTTCTACGCACACAGGACGCCCTCCGTCAGCTGGCCAACCTAACCAAGCAACAGAAGGGCGTGTTCGACCTCGGTGTTGGGGAGGCGGATGCTGGCGCGGCTGCGGAAGGCGATGATTACGACGAGGACGACCAGGCTGGGAAACAGGAGGGCGCGGTGGACTTTATGGACGAGGACGAGCTGATCGAGGACGACCTCGAAGGCGGACTCGAAGACATGATGGAAGCTGAGCTGGAGGATTACGACGAGGACGAGGGCGATGGCGAGGTGCGGGCGACGACCGCGACGACGGCAACGACAGCGACGACGGCCGTCGCACACCCGCCGCGGCTGAAGATCACGAGAGTGAATCAGGCCGAAGAAGCGAGGAAGCAGGCCATCATTCTTCCGGTTCTGGGAATGACAGCAGAGGGGGACGCGCTTTTGGACTTTTCGCACCTGTTCAGGTCGACGTTGGTCGTGGCGGACGTCGGCGCCGACGAGCTCGAGCAGTTCGAGCGAGCCGACGGGGCGACGATCGTTAAGACAACGAAGAAGACGGCAAAGGCGAAGGCTCGTCCGGCGGTCAAAGTCGACAAAGAACGGCTGGACAAGGAGAAGGAGGGGAGCGATGAGGCGTTCCTGCTGGCAGACCGGAAACGGTGCGAGGCGGACGTCAAGTTTAGGCGGCGTGGCAAGGTTTGGTTCCCGGCCGACGTTGATCAAGAGCAAAAGGAGGCGCGGGAAGAGGACTCAGGGAAGGCACAGGCGGACCAGGACAAACAGGAAGCCCAGACGGATGTGCAGTCGGAGGACGAGGACGGGTTGTACGGGGAGGCTGCCACGGCGGCACACGAGGATACCGGGCTCTTTCCGCAGATTCCGGAGTACGTATTCGAGCCTGTCTATCAGCGGGAATGGGAGTACATGTCGAGGCAAAATGCTCGTCGTATTCTTTCCGGCCCGTCGTGCGTCGTGTCCGAGATTGGCGCCGACGGCAGCCAGGAGGACGACGGGGGCGATGGGGCGGACCGGCTGCGCGCCGCGGTCGAAGACCCGATGTACGCGGTGTATCATGACCCCTCCACGTCGGCGAAGTCCGCGCAGGAGCGGGACCAGGAGATCGAGGCGGATATGGGGCCGTCGATCATCGGGACTGCAAACAACGTCCTCGGGTCGGCACCATTCCTGCGCCAGTTCATCCGCGCCGGAGGGCGCGACCCGCAAGGGGGTGGCGCAGATGTTGAGGCGGGTGGCGGCGAGGGCGAGGGCG
>Ga0181584_10000839_pt1 | contig 22602 bp, 8 predicted proteins | sample 071ome_30_FD_132462 | JGI IMG/M metagenome (GOLD analysis project Ga0181584, IMG submission 132462) | Coastal salt marsh microbial communities from the Groves Creek Marsh, Skidaway Island, Georgia - 071406AT metaG (megahit assembly) | ecosystem: Environmental > Aquatic > Marine > Intertidal zone... | reverse complement strand
GTGAATGGCCAATCACCCAGTTGGTTCACCTGGATCACCTGGTGTGGTCTGCAGCTGCGGCGGTGCGACTGACCTGGAGGAGTCGCGCGCGGTCCTGTTCATCGGCACAGATCGGACATGCCGGCGCACGTCCGTCGGCGCCACCGCCACCATCGCCGCAGCCGTCGATAAAGTTGAACGAGTGCCCACAGAGGAAGTGCATCGCGGGAACCTTCAGGACAGCGCCGGTAGACGAGTCCCTGGTGGCTTTGAAGACGATGGGTCGCTCATCGAGCCCGTCCAGCGTCTCCTTCGTCGCCACAATCTTCCGCGTCAGAGCCCCGACCTCGGCGGCCCCGGCGTCGGTGCATGCAATCTCGTCACGTAGAATATCCACAAAGTAGTCTTTGACGACGCCGAATGGCAGTACAGGATTTCTGGTGAGGATCTCTAGGACGGACACAGGAGCTATCGCGTTCGCGTCGTCGATGGCCGCGAGGAGCTCGCCCAGGTGCGCCGAGACGTCGCCTCGGTCGGCTTCATCGGGAGCACCCGCCCCCACGGCGTCCACCATGGCGAGAAGAGCTACGCGCCAAAGAGAAGGATCGGATGGACCATGCGCGCGGCATATCCCCAGGACGCCCGGCCAGTCGCGGATGCGGGCCAGCGTCTCCAGCGCATCACGGTACCGACGCATCCGCATGTGAATGAACACGAGGCCTTCGTGATAGCCGTGGAGGGCACAGATCGTCAGGGCGATGTTCGGATCGTACGAAGAATCGTGGCCGGGCGGCCATCCACGGCGAAGGATGTCGAGCGGCGCGTCGGCCGATTCGGTACATTCGGCGGCGGCGGCGGCTGTCGCACGATCGGCGAGGTAGATGTCGAGGAGCGAGTGGTACAGCGTCCTTCTCGATCGTATATTCGCCGTCGTACCTCCAAGCTCGAGGATCGTCCGACAGAGGTACCGAAAGTCTTGCGGCTTGTCGGCATACAGCTGCGAGAAGCTCGCGAGGTCCGCCACATACGTGTCGTCATACTCGGGCGATGCAGGAGGTATGCACAAGTCCATCAGCAGTTCCCTCGTCGCCTCGGGCGCGCGCTCGACGAGGACCTTGCCGTGCCGCAGGATCTGCGACGAGGCAAATGCACGCGGCCCGGCCTTCAGGTATTCCAGCGTCTCGCCGTACGCGCGCTGTCCGTTCACCAGGATCGAGACGTATGCTTCATGTTCCCCGTACGCATTTGCGATGTCGAGCGCGTGCTGCAGGAAACCTGCCGACCGGAGGACCCCGACGGCCGCCCTTGCGTCGATCGAGGCGGCGAGGTTTCCACGGCGCAGGCAGAGCTGTTCGACCAGCGTATCGATGTTGGAAGCGTCATTTTTGCCCACGTACGTCCGTATCAGGAGTGAAATGTGGTCTCCCGTCGCCACGCCCCTGTCCACCAGCGCCGAAAGGTAGCGGCCGAGCTCGTCAATCTCTCGGACACCGCCGTCGAGGAACTTCTGGATGACGTGCGAGGTCTCGACGAGACCGATCGTTTTGATAAAGGCATCCATGGCGGGTTCGACATCGCCCCTGGCGAATAGATAGTCGCCGTATAGGGTGTTCACGCGGGCCGACAGGGCAGCGACTGAAACGTCCCCGACGTCACGGTCGCCCGCACGTTCGCACAACCGGAGCGCCTGTGGGAACAGCTTTGCATCGCACAGCGCGTCCACTTGCCCCCTAAATGGCCTCTCGGAAATCCGGTGCACGGCCCCAGAGCCATCCACGGCGTACAGCGTCACCATCGATGACGATGACGATGTCGATGGCCGCGTCTGCGACGGCGTCAGCGCCGCTGCAGCCGTCACTCGTACCGGACCGGGAAGCGACATGCTAAACGCCACGATCTTCCGCTCCACGTGAACAATCTGCACGATCGTCCGCCGTGTGATACCGAACGACGCAAACGGCGCCCGCGTGCGCTGGTGCTGCTGGTGAAACGCCGACGCCGACGCATCCTGCCCCTCCTCTGACAGGATCAACAGGTACCCGTCGCCCAGGGCGACCGCAGCCTGATTCTCGCCACCTTTCACGGACGCTGCAATCGTGCGCCCCTCTTGGATTGTGTAGTAGAAGACGCCGTCACGCGTCACAATGGCCAGCGCCCCCCGATCGTCCATCGCCACGCACCCTCGCTTGAGCGGCCCCGGAACCTCTTCCCGGGCCATGATGGTGTTGGGCGCATCTAGTGTACTCAGTGCGTCCAACCCGATCACATCGCCGTGCTCCGATGCGCCCCAAACGAGCAATGGCCCTTGCGCAGCCGCCGCCGACGCTGCCGACGAGGAGGGCCGCGGCACGAACGACACGAAATGCACCCTGTTGGTCTTCCCCTGGGGGTTCGTCTTGCTGCGTTTCACCTTGAGAGCTTCCACGGAGCGCACCAGTGCAAACTCAGCCGAGCTCGTGCCGACGGGTGACGCGGCGTTGGCGGCACGGGCACCCACCGTGCCGACGCCGACATTTCCGCAGCAATACACGTGGATGCCTCCGGACGCCGTCCCCACCGCTACATAGATCTTTGGCCACGCGGCCGTGTCAATTGCAACCGACTCGATGTCCGAGTCGAGCAGCTTGAGCGCCTTGAACACGCTCCTGTGCGCCATGAGCCTCGGCGGCAGTTCTGCCGCGGTCCCCGAGACGGCGTCGACTCCTGCCGCGGTCCCCGAGACGTCCCAAGCCCGCACCACCACGTTACTGCGCGAATACCCCACGACAACCAGGAGCTCGTCCACAGAAGCCGCGTGCTTCCATCCAGCAGCGTCCCCGAGCATCGCGTACAGCCTCTGGCCGATCGGCTTGGCAGGCTTCGAAGGCGTCGCGCCGCTGCGACCGCCCGACGACGGGCCGGAATACCCCGTCGTCGACCCCGACGGCGCTGACACGATCGCCGACGACAACCCAGCGCCTCGCACCCTCACCAGGTGCCCTATCCGAAACACCTCTGCACGACTTCCCATCACGGCCCCCATGCGCTCCACCTCCATCGCCTGAAAGGACCCTTTCACGGAACACCCCATGGCCCCCGATCTCCCCTCCACGCGTACACGGTGCACCAACCCATCGTTCGTCCCGACATAAAACTCGTCAGCAACGTCGACCGTAGTCCCCGCTGATGATCCCGCTGCTCCTTCTCCGAGCGCAACGCGCTCGACCGCCGTTACAAGGTCGCCCTTCAGCGTCGCGCCGCTACCCGGTGTCCGACTCGGCACGACCTCGGCCGCGAAGAAGTCGAACGTCCGGAGCGGTTGAAGCTGAACCATTCTCCGGATAATCAGTCGGTGTCACACTCGGTCCCTCGCTCTCTCCCTCTCTCGCTCTCTCCCTCTCTCGCTCTCTCCCTCTCTCGCTCTCTCCCACTCTCCCTCTGTGTAGCCCACGGGACGACCGTCTCGACAGCCAGCTCCTTCGGTTTGATGACGTACCCTAGGGTACGCAGGCCTGCGTATAATTATTTCGATCGATAGCGAGCCTCGCGTGCGTTCGGAGCGTGATGAACGCTCGAGTCTTCAGCATATCGCGGAGCTCGTGGTCGTCGTCGGCCGTGTCTCCGTCTCCGTCGCGGGACGCACGACGACGTCCGGTCCCACTCGTTCTCTTTGTTCGTCCTCGGCGAACGAACAACGAGAGCGACGACTGGGCTCGACCGGTCGTCGCTCGCGCCCAGTCGGGCGATGCATCCAACGAGAGCTCGGATAATGTGACCTCCTCCGAAGGCGACGAGCTGATCAAGAAGCTCAAGTTCGACATCAAGGCGAAAAATACCGCCGACGAAGCGGTCGCCCAGTCATCGGAGGTCCTCAAGAAAATTGCCGAGGAAGCCAAGGACGAGATGGACCGCGCTGCCGATCTCGCGAAGATGCGGGGAGATCTCGCGTTCGACCAGGCGCTGGCGGACCTCAACAGGGAGGCGGACATGTTTGAGCGCAAGCTCAAGCGCCAGCGGGAAGAGATGGAGCGGGAGCGGAGAGAGACGGCCGAGTGGATGCGGGACGTCGGCGCATCCCGAAACCAGGGGCAGTTTTTCGGTAACCTTTACGAGGACGAGGAGGGCGGCGGCGTGGCGGGAAGGGCCAAGCGGTGGGCTGAGATGGACGACATGGAGCGCCGCGAGGCGATGGAACGCAGGCAGCGGATCCTCGAGACGACAGAGGAAGAGATTCGGTCGCCGGCGAGAATGTACATCTTCGGACTGCTGGGCGGTATGCTGGTCGTGAACGTGTTGGCCGACGTGGCCAAAGGGGCCGGCAATGTCGGGCTCGACGTGCTCTACGGGGTGCTCGCCGGCGGCAGCTTGTACCTGCTGGCGAACGAGAAGAAGGAGCTGGACAAATTGAACTGACTGGTTGATGACCATCGTGGTGAACGAATCGAATGCAACTGTCGAACTTGAACTCGTCCCGGGGACGTGTCCCCCCGCCGGCATCGTGTCGCGGCTCCCAATGCCGGCTCCCAATGGCGTCCGCCCTCCGCCATCGGCCGCAAACGAATTTCGAGCATCCCATTCTCGCATCTCGCACCAGGAAGGGCGAGATCGCCGTCTAAGGCCACCCTCTCTCTCTCTCTCTCTCTCTCGACTGCTGGGCGAAATTATCGATGGTCTTGGGCTGCAGCTATCTCTCGCGATCGGCGGTGCATTCCGCGTCAGAGTCGCGCATATGTAGTACCATGTCGATGGGCCGCGTCGGCGCCCGCATGACCAAGAAGCAGGCGCCGACTGCGGTTTTTCCTTCGTCGCCATTCACGACGACCAGGAAGGTGCGTTGGAGTTTGGTAGGCCGAGTATTCGTGCAGTAGTATTCGTTCCTCGTCGTCGCACACACGCGCGCACTCTGACTCACGTCCGCCCGTCCGCCCGCTCGCCCGCTCGCCCGCTCGCCCGCTCGCCCGCTCGCTCCCTCGCCGCAGCCGCAGCCGGTCGGTCATGCGTCGCTCCCGGCCCGTCGGCCCGTGGTGGTCAACGCGGGGGGGTGCGACCGAGGATCGGAGTGGGAGGTGCACAAGTTCGGAGGGACATGCGTGGCGACAGCGGAACGCATAGAGGATATTGTCCAGTTTCTCCACACAGAGTGCACGGCCCATAAGAAGGTGGCCGTCGTGAGCGCCATGGGGAGCCACCCGACGTCGCCGACCAAGGTGACGGATCTGCTGCTGAACATGATCTCAAAGGCGTCGAAGAAGGACAAGTCGTTCGACGAGGATCTGGACGCGCTGAAGGAAAAGCACGAGAAGGCGGCGACAGCGCTCCTCGGCAAGGGCGCCGAGCTTGACGCGTTCTTGCAGGGGCTGGATACGGACATGAACGAGTTGCGGGCCATGCTCAAGACGTTCAGCATCACGGGTATGTGCGTGGATGCGTACGAGGACTACATTGTCGGCCACGGTGAGCTCTGGTGTGCCAAGCTGACGACGGCCCGGTGCCGCCAGCTCGGGATGAACGCCGGGTTCATGGACGCGAGGGACGTGATCGTGGTGTCGGCTACGTCGGATGGACAGTCCGTTGATATCCACTACGATGCCTCGGACGCCAACCTGGACGCTTGGTGCGACGGACAGGGCGCGCAGGGCACGCCCGACGTCATCATCTGCACCGGGTTCATCGCGAGGACGCCAGAGGGAATGGTGACGACGCTGAAGAGGAATGGGTCTGACTACTCGGCGACCATCATGGGCGCGCTGTTCAGGAGCGGCAGGATCACCATCTGGTCTGACGTGGACGGCATTTACTCTGCCGACCCGAGGGTGGTCAAGGACGCTGTCTGCCTCGAGAAGCTGACCTACAACGAGGCATGGGAGCTGTCGTACTTTGGTGCTCAGGTTCTCCACCCCAAGACGACCATTCCGGCCATGAAATTCAACATCCCGGTGAGCAGCAGGAACTTTTTCAACAGGACGGCCCCCGGCTCGGTCATCTGCAGGGACTATGACGCCGATGCGCTGAGCGGAGAGTACGGCGTCAAGGGTCTCGCGACCATCTCGGACGTCTCTCTCATCAACGTCGAGGGCGCGGGGATGATCGGCGTGCCCGGTACGGCCGCGTCAATCTTTGGGACCATGCGGGACGCCAACGTCAACACCATCATGATCTCGCAGGCGTCTTCCGAGCACAGCGTGTCGTTCGCCGTCAAGAAGGCCGACGCCAGTAAGGCTGTGAGCGCCCTGCGGAAGAGGTTCTCGGAGGCCATCAGGTCGGGTGGCATCCAGAGCATCGACTCGGTCGACGACTGCTGCATCCTGTCGGCCGTCGGACACGGGATGGCGAACCAGCGCGGCGTGGCCGCCACGTTCTTCTCAGCGCTGGCCAACGCGAACGTCAACATGGTGGCCATCGCCCAGGGAAGCTCCGAGTACAACATCACGTGCCTGATACGGCAGAAGGACGCCATGAGGGCTCTCAGGGCGGCCCACACGAGGTTCTACCAGAGGTCTCTGCCGATCGGCATCGCGCTGGTCGGACCGGGCCTCATCGGTTCCACGTTCCTCTCCCAGCTCAAGGACCAGTGGCAGAAGCTCAACGACGAATACCACGTCGACTTCCGCATCCTGGCCATCGCCACGTCCAAAAAGATGGTGCTGAGCGACGGCGGCATCGACCTGGACAACTGGAAGGCCGAGATGGAATCAAACGCGGTCGCCCTGGACACGGACGCGATGGCCGACCACCTCGCCGGCAGCTCGATCCCGAACGCGGTGGTCCTCGACTGCACGGCCTCGGACGCCCCGCCGGCAGAGTACCTGAACTGGATGAAGAAGGGCATTCACGTCATCACGCCGAACAAGAAGCTCAACAGCGGCGATCTCGCTCGCTACAAGGCCATCAAGAAGTACCAACGGTCCTCGCTGACGCACTTTTTCTACGAGGGAACGGTCGGCGCCGGCCTGCCCGTCATCTTCACCCTCCAGCACATCGTGTCTTCCGGGGACAAGGTCAAGAAGATCGAAGGCATCTTTTCCGGGACGCTCTCCTACATCTTCAACACGTTCGGATCCGACGCCCGCACCTTCAGTGAGGTGGTCATGGAGGCCAAGGACGCCGGCTACACTGAGCCGGACCCCCGCGACGACCTCGCTGGCATGGACGTCGCCAGGAAGGTGACCATCCTGGCGAGAGAGTGCGGTCTAGACCTCGAGCTGGACCAAGTATCGGTCCAGAGCCTCGTCCCGGAGCCCCTCCAGACCGTGGACTCGGCCGACGAGTACATGAAGCGGCTCCCCGAGTTTGACGGCGAGATGCAGAAGCTCCTCGAGGACGCGGAGAACGCCGGCGAGTGCCTGCGGTTCGTGGGCGTGGTCGATCCGGTCAACAAGACGGGCAGCGTCGAGCTCAGGAGGTACCCCAAGGACCATCCGTTCGCGTCGCTGTCGGGCAGCGACAACATCTTGAGCTTCGAAACGGAGCGATACAATTCGCAGCCGCTGATCGTGCGTTTTGCTTGTGCTCTCGCCCTCGCTCTCGCTCTCAGCTCTCGTCTTGAATCTCATTCTCACTCTCGCGTCTCGGTTTGCTCGTCCGTCAGATTCGGGGCCCCGGCGCCGGCGCGGAGGTCACGGCCGCGGGATGCTTCAGCGACCTGCTCAAGCTCGCCAGCTACCTCGGAGCCCCGTCTTAAGATCTTCCTAGGATTTATTCTACTCTAAGACAATGTGTGTCCCCGGCCCGCTCCCCCGGCCTGATCACTGATCATAGGTCATTGCCCTATAGGGCATAGGTCATTTCGTATCGAGATATCGCAACCTCTCTCTCCGCACGCACATTGATACTACCTACATTACGCGAGTTGAAACAAGTGCGAGTATCGCTGCCCCGCGCCCCGCGCCCCGCCCAGGCCGAGTGAAAAAGCGCAAGAATCTCAACTCGCTTTCCCGAATTCCAAATTTGGACGTTTCACGCCGCGAGTATGTCGACGGGCGACGGCGATTTCCCTTCACGAATCGAAGCAATCAGTTTTCTCAAGTCAGTCGCGAGGGATGACCAATGTCAAGCCAAGGTCAGCAAGCCGAGCCCGAACAGCCCAATGGACAAGACCGCGACAACCATGACGGAGGAGGACTTCTGCCAGCACCCGACCGTGTCGTACTGCGTGGGTCAGACGGAACTGAAGGGGGAGGACGTGGTCTTCCTCGAACACCAGCGACCGTGGCCCGGCCGGGACGATGAGTCGTTTTGCTCCTCGACCAACCGGGGGACGACGACGTTCCACGAGTGCCGGTGCAGCGAATGTGGACATGACCGCAACGTATACTCGCTCTTTTGCGTGTTTGACGGCCACAACGGTCGGCACGCAGCAAATCACGCGGGCGGCTGCGTGCGAGAGACGCTCGAGAAGCACCTCCCGAGGGGCAATGCGCCCCCCATAGAGCACGAGGACTACGAAGAGTGGCGAGGCCTCATTCAGAGGGCTCTTGCAATAACACTCGTGGAACTGAACGGGACGTTTGCGGCGAAAGGCATCCATGCCGGCTGCACTGCGACCATTGTGCTTTTCACCGAGTGGCTGGTGACCTGCATCAACCTGGGCGACTCGCACGCCTTCATGGACACCGGAAGTCGGCTGATACAGCTCACCAGCGACCACCGAGTCGCCTCCAACAAGCTAGACAGGAGGCGCGTGGAGCTGACAGGCGCCATCGTGGCGCCAGTGTCCATGTCGGGCAGTGGGCCCGCGGACGCGTACAGCCCCGGACTGGGACCGCTCCGGGTTTGGCCGGGCGGCCTTTGCATTTCGAGGGCCATCGGCGACTTTGATGTGGGGCCTTCCATCGTGCCATTTGGCCACATCACCCAGACCCTTATCCCGAGCAAGGGCGGGCGCATCCTGATCGGCTCTGACGGCGTGTGGGACGCCTTCCACAAGAAGAAGAAGCTGGGGGCGATGACTAGGACGTGGCCGCTGGACTCTGTTCCCTCCAAGATCATCTCGACCATCGTTCGGATGCACGGCGCGGTCAAGGACGACACCTCCCTCGTCGTCGTGGACGTCCTCCCGACCGGCGCTCCTGGTTCATCGTCCGCCGGTACGACCTTCCCTGAGATGGTCGCGAAAGCCAAAAAGGAGGGCTCCATGGGAGCCGGGCGCTCGTTGTCGATGGCCAACGTCGGCGGGGGCGGCCGGGGCATCTTCTGCTCGTGCTTCGGTGGCAAGCCAAACGGGGCAAACGGGGCAAACGGCAGCGTTCACGGCAGCGTCCACGGCAGCGCGCACGGCAGCGCGCACGGCAGCGCGCACGGACATCGCCGATCCGTCGACGAATCCATGCGAGGCGCGTCGATGTACGACGACTCGGTGCGCTCCGGCACGTCGATGAGGTCGCTGTCTTCGATGAACAGCCGCGGGTGGGTCGGTTGCATCCTCGACGAGGTGGACGTCGCCGACATCCTGGATCTGATGCCCTCCGCGTCGCAGGAACACGACGGTTTCCTCACGGTTAAGCCAGACTGGCTGGTGGAGGAGCTCAAGGAGGCGCTCTTGTCCGCCGTCATGTTTGCCACGGACTCGTGGATGGAGGCCAGCGGCCGCGCGCCGCCCAAGGCCGTGCCGTCGCCCGGCGACGACGCCCGGCGTCCTTCCAGGGTCAGCTTTGCCGAGCATGTGTCCGTCAGTCCGTCGGCCGCGACCCCCCTGCGCAGGCAGTCTTCTGAGTTCTTCCGGGACTCGGTGCTCCAGCCGTCCGACTCGACCGAGTACGGATCCAGATTCGGCCACTACAGGAACAACGAGCTGGAGCCGGACGGCTTCAGCACCAGGCTCGCGGACCTCCCGGAGCAGGGACCGGCCCCGCAGGACGACGACGCCAAGCAGACGACCCCGTCTGCGTCGCAGGGCTCGTATGCCTCGTCGATATCCATGGCAATGGCCAACGCCGTCGCCGACTTGTCTGTGCGGGCGGGAAGAGTGTACAATAGCGAGGCGTCTGTCCGCGCGGGCGCGCATTTCAAAACCAACGCGAACGACCCATCGGTCCGCCTGCGCGGAAGCAACATGGAGGGATCGGTCCACATGAAGGCTTACGACGTCGACGGCGCGTCCATGAGCCCCGACAGCTCGAACGACGGCCGCAAGCAAGACGCTCGCGCAGAGCCCAAGGGGATCTTAAAGACGACGACGGTCCGCCGCGGCGGGCAACAGTAATCGTGGAAAGGTGATGTAACGTGTGTGTATCAATCAATCGAGCGAGCGAGCAAAAAGGAGTGGCGATCCCGGCTCAGTTTCGTCGGCCAAACCGAAGTAAACGCCGTTGTCGTGTTGTGACCGCGTAGCCGCGCGTGTTGTTGGTATAGGGTATAACTCACGCCGTGAGCGGCGTGAGATCGTAGGGATCCCGTCGGCGAGTCGGGCTGTGGATCGACGACGAGCAGGCTTACGCCTTGTGGCTTGCTGAGCAACGCGATTCGTCGTCTACCAGTCAGCACCGGCCGGTGCGACTGGTCGTGCTGGGTTCGATAGGGTCCCAGCTTTTCGGCCGTCGGGACGGGTTATGGGCCATTCTCCTTGGATTCTGACGGATCTCGTTCCACGAACTCCGCTCTCTCATTGCACAGACCGACGGAGGACTGCGCTTTCCAGTTCTGGGAGCTGCGATTTCAAATTCTGCCATCACGTCCTCGCACGAAATTCAGCTCGATATGACGACCACCCAGCGCGTCGGCCCCGTCACTTGCATCGTGGAGCCGTCAAGGCCAGGCGAGGGTTCTCGACCGAGCCAGAGTGCCGTGTACCGGAACGTTTCCGGCGGGAGCACGGACACCCCACTCGTCACCACGTGGGAGGGTCTGTCCACGCCACTCGAGGTGTTTGCGCGCTCTGTGGAGCTCTATCCCGGCCGCCCATGTTTGGGATGGAGGCCCATCGCGGCCGACGGCACAGCCGGCGATTTCCAGTACCACTCGTACAAGGAAACGGACGAGCTGTCGTCGCACGTCGCTGCCGGCTTCTGCAAGCTGGGCGCCAAGCCGCTCAGCAAGATCGGGGTGTGGTCGGTCAATAACGTCGAGTGGATGTTGAGCATCCGCGGCGCGGAGCGCAATAACGCCATCATTGTCCCGATGTACGACTCGCTCGGTGCCAAGGCGATCGAGTACATCACGCGTCACTCAGAGCTCGAGATCGCGGTCGTCCAAGCCGACAAAATGGAGGCGATGGCCGAGGTGGTCGAAATGAAGGTCCCGACGCTCCGGGGCTGTGTCTCGATCGGCGCCGTCGACCCGGCCGTCAAGAAACGCATCGAGAAGGCCGGGCTTTTCGTCCACACGTTTGACGAGATGGTACAGCTCGGCAAGGCCAACCCGTCGAAGACCACGGCGCCCAAGCCAGAGGACGTTTGCTGCATCATGTACACGTCGGGGACGTCGGGCACGCCCAAGGGAGTCGTGATTCACCATCGCGCTCTCGTCAGCGGCATCGCGAGCGCCCACGACATGATCCAGCAGACCAAGCTTGGCATCTCGAAGGACGACTCGCTGCTCTCGTACATGCCCCTGGCGCACATTTTCGATAGGCTCATGGAGGAGTTCTCGCTTTCCTGTGGCGCCCGCATCGGATACTGGCAGGGCAACGTGAAAAAGCTCATGGACGACGTCGCGGCGTTCAAGCCGACGCTGTTCATGGCTGTGCCTCGCATTTTGGAGCGGGTCTGCGACGGCGTGAACGCCAAGCTGTCCGAGGGATCGCCCGTCGTGCGCGGGCTCTTCAACGGCGCGTTTGCGCTGAAGCGCACCATGCTGAACCTCGGCTGCTCGCACCGTGCGAGCGGCCTGTTGACCGACTCGACCGTATTTGCCAAGATCAGAAACGCACTCGGCGGACAGGCCCGCTTCATCGTGAGCGGCGGAGCACCCCTTCCGGCCCACGTCGAGGAGTTTTGCACGGTCTGCCTGGCCCCCGTCCTCCAGGGATACGGTCTCACCGAGTCGTGTGCGGCGTCGTTCATCATGCTTCCCGACCCGAGAATGGCCAAGACGGTCGGGCCGCCGCTGAAAAGCACCGAGTTCCGGCTGGAGAGCGTGCCGGACCTCGAGTACGACGCCCTGGCCGATCCGCCCAAGGGAGAGATCCTTCTCAGGTCCCCGATGCTCTTCTCGGGATATTTCAAAGACCCGGAGAAGACCAAGGAGTGCATCGACGCCGACGGGTGGTTCCATACCGGCGACGTGGGCACGCTCACCGACCAGGGATGTCTGAAGATCATCGACCGCGTCAAGAACCTCTTCAAGCTGGCCCAAGGCGAGTACATCGCCGTCGAGTACCTCGAAGGTATCTTCTCGCGCTCGCCGAACGTCGAGCAGATCTGGGTCTACGGCGACTCCCACCACAACTTCCTCGTCGCCGTCGTCGTGCCCAAAGCGTCCTCCAGGGGCTCCATCTCCGAGAGCGACCTCCTCTCGCAGCTCCGACAGACCGGCGAGGACGCCAAGCTCAAGGGGTTCGAGATGATCAGAGCGGTTTCGATCACCAACGAGGAGTTCACCGTCGACAACGACCTGCTCACGCCGACCTTCAAGCCGAAACGGCCGCAGCTCAAAAAGAGGTTTGCGGCCGAGCTCGACCGCATGTATCAAAAGTGATCTAACACACACAACGGTAGTCGTCATCCCTGGCAGTTCTTGACCAGATGCTGAATGCGATATTCGAGCTTGCCTGGCGAACGTGAACGAGCGAAGCGAGTGAGAGTCAAGCAGCGGGGCGAGCGCACGCCGGTCAGTTCAAGGCCACCCACCGTTCTTTTCCTCGAGCTCCTTCACCTGCTTGACCAGCGCGTCGTGCTCCTTTTCCGCGGCGACCAGCACCCCCCGCAGACTCTTCAGCTCCCTCACGTACGCGGCAGTCACCTGCGCAGCCGACGACGGTGGGTTGGTCGGTGGGGTCGGGTGGGCATCCTTCGCGGCCTCGAGTCGGGCGATTTTTGCTTCTGCTGCTGCTGCCCGTGCCTCCAGCTTCTCAATAACAGCAGCATCTACATGAACCGGCGGCGATGCGCCGGAAGACGACGCAGAGTTGCCCATTCTCTCTCGTTTCGAACGAATTTGCTCTGATCACAGGGGCTCGTTCCTCGCCGCTCATACTCAAATTTCGAGGACGTTTCGGTCGCTCTGACAGACGAAACTGTATTGTACTGTACCATGGCCCGCGGCGAAGGCCGTTCAGAACCTCTTCCGAGCCCAAGCTGACGTTGAATTTCTCAACGAGTTCCAAATCGTAACGGTTCTCGCGGTGCGGGTTTCACCATGAACTTCGTCACGCAGCTCTTGATCATTGCGCTCGTCTTCGCGGTGGTGGCGTGGGTGGCCAGGGCGAGACTCCTGGCCCTCGTCGTGAGCTGGATTGCGACCACTCAGCACGGTCGCTTCACCGTCTCTGTCGAGAGTTTGAGTGCTCTGGGCGAGGCGACGCAGGTGCTCGTGACGCTGGCGGATGGAAGGAGTTTGGTGAAGGATGTGCAGTGTCGGCGGTTGAAGATTGGGTGGATGAGTGCGGGTCGGTCGGAGGATAGGTCGCCGTCGTCGGACGTCGGGAGCGACGGGGAGGGAGACGAGGGTGGGTCGCCGTCGGGTCTGCAGAAGCTGCTGTTGTCGCTGAGTCGGATGCGGTTGCATGTTCAGCTTGTCGGCGTCCGGGTGCGGCTCCGGGCCGGGCGAGGCGAGGGCGAGTCTGGTGACGGCGAGGGTGACGGCGATCCGAAGGCGGCATCGGCGTGTCCCCCGCCTCCTGCGCCACGGAAGAAGAATATGAATATGAACTTTCTGCTCAAGAGCGTGCTGCCGTTTGTGTCGGTGGACGTGCATGATGTGGAGGTTTTGAGCTATGCGCCCGGGGGCTCAACGACGCTGCTGCGTGGAAGGAAAGTGGGAGTGGAGTTGCGACGGTCCGAGCAGGTGTTGGTTTTGGAGCACGTGTTTGTGTGTCCTGGAGCTCGGGGCGTCAAAGATGATCAGATATATCACGAGTGTGGGCTGGTGGAGCTCGACTCGGCTTGCGCCATGTCGGTGATGTCCCTGCACGATCTGCTGGGGAGCTTCAGGATGGCTCGGCGGAAGCGAGCGCAGGTTGAAGGGTTGCGTGCGACATTGGACGTCAATTCGCTGCGCGTCAACGTGGACCCCTCGTATATCGGTCAGCTCAAGGCGGTGTTTGGTGGGGGCAGGAGCGGGGGCGAACCTGCGCCCTCGACGTCGTCGTCGTCGTCGTCGTCGTCCGCACGGACCCTCTCCCCGTTCCATGGAATATGTGGGGAGGAGGCGCTGCCGGTCGCGCTCGAGACGAGTTTCAGCTCGGTGATTTTGCAGGTCGCGCGCTCTGGGTGCGCCCATGTGATCGACCTGAAGGGCACCAAGGTCAACTATCAGACGACGGCAATGAAAGCAGGCATGCGAGAAGGGCGATTGGAGTCTTCGGTGTCGTGGGATAACGTGTCCGTGGCTGTCGGTGCCACGCACGCGGTGGCGGTCGAGTGCCAGAGCTCTCGGGCCGAGTCCACGTTGCAAGTCGCCGTATCTTCGTCGGCGGCGGCGGCGTCGTCGACGTCGTCTGGCAGCGGAGATGCGGCGGACGGGGCAGTGCGGATGGACGGCGGCATCGACGTCGGTGCCCTGCACACCAAGGTGCACCACGAGCACCTCGGCGCATGGCTGCAGGCCCTGCAGGCCGCGAGGGCGGTGGGTGCCGGCGGCGCGGGTGACGTGGGCGACAAAGAAGGAAATGAAACAGAGGGACCCAAAGAAGCACGGGGGAACCCACTCTCCGCGGCCCTCTGCAACGTCAAGCTCTCTCTTGGAAACGGGAGCTCGATGCAGTTTGTCGACTGCGACGGCGTGTGCATGCTGCACCAGAGTCTGGACGCCGCGTCCATCGTCCTCAAGAGAGTCAGCGGTATTTCGGAGGCCAAGTTTGAGGTCTCTGGTATCGCGATGGCGGAAGAGACGCAGGCGTCGCGGAGCGAGAGCCAGGTCGAGGGCGGCGTCCAGCGCCTCCGGCAGGTCCTGAGCAGCCGGTCGTTCTCCGGCGGCGTGGCGCTCGAAGAGCAGGGAGACGCCCAGATCTCCGTGTCCGTGAACTCGTTGGCAGGAAAGGTGTCGAGAAATCTGATGAAGAACGCGTGCTCGATCGCCGGGTCCGTCCTGGAGGCCACGGGCACTCCGAGGACAGCGAGGGCCGCGAGGACCGCGTCGCCGACTGCTCGGCGACGGTTTGCTCTGCGCGCCGATCTGCTGGACGTCGATCTGGCCGTGCTCAGCACGTATGTCGTCGAGAAGCGGCAGTCGAGTCTTCACGCCGCACGGACGATACGATCAGCTCTGGCGCTACGGATCAAGAACTTTGGCCTGTCGCGGACGACCACCGGTCTGTGCAAGGCAAACAGCGATCCCATCAGCGTCCTGTACTACGAGGGGACGTCCGAGGAGGAGTTCAGTCTCGACTTTGACGCCATGGAAGGGTCCGTTCGTTCGAAGCCGCTCGTTGTGCGGCGGGTTGAGATCGACGACGTCGCCTCGCGATCGGGCGGCGGCGGCTCCGAGCAGCGCGAGCGGCGGGTCGCCGTCGGCCCCGTGCATGTACACGCGGATGCCGACGCCCTCATGAGCATGGTCCACTTCAGCAAGTCGATGGACGCGTTGCGCTCGCCGCAGGCTGCGAAGGAGTCCTCGGCTGCCTCGCCTTCGGAGGAACATGCAGCGACCAGGTCGACGACCAAGACGATCGTCGCCGTCCAAGAGATGACCGCCTGCATCCCGGTGTCGTCATACCGTGAGGTGTCACTTCGCGTGGCGAACGGATCAATCGAGCACGATGACGGCTCCATTATGCTGCGCGTCGCCGACGCCGCCGCGCTCATCAAGGGCGTTGAGACCCTCGCGACCCGGGGCGTCCGGGTGTCGTTCTCGTCTACAGAGGCCAAGTCTTCCGTTGCGGTCCATGCCGACGATGCTGCCTTTATTCTGCCGCACGATCGAGATCCCGGGCCTACGATGAAGATCTTCTCCCTGTACGTGAAGGCGTGCAAGGAGCTCGTGGCGGACATCAGGCGGGCAACGACGGCAGCGTCGACGCCCGCTCCTCCAGATCGACACGAAAGCTCTTCAGAGATCTCTTCGGCGCCAGTGAGGACAACGGAGATCAATCTGAGTGTCACCAGCGGCAAGCTCGTGTTCGAGCACCACCCGCTCGAGCGGTGGTTTGCGGGCCACAGCGGCACCATCCGACACGCGGCGCTGGTGGAGCATTTGTGGGACGAAGCGCACACTTCGGTTATGTATGAGGGCGCCGGTCAGGCTCCGCTGACCCCGCTGCACTCTGGCAAGTCCGAGAGCGAGCAGAACGACAAGACGAAACAGGCGGCGGCGCAGCCCAAGTCTTGGAGGAACCTAATGTCTCGGCACGCATCGGCGCACATCAAACAGCTTTCGGCGGAAAACAAGACGCTCGCGTTGTACGAGGAATTGTTCCAGGTGGACATCCAGGACGTCAAACTGCACGCCATCTCGGACTCTGGGCCCGAGGATGCACTCGCGTTTGTTCACGCGGTCGACGAACCATCGCGGAACGTCGCGATGAAGTCGTCGGTGTTGTTCCAAACGAATCTTTCGGGAGCGCGTGTGGAAGTCAAGTTCGGCGGCTGCAATCGCCCCTTGTACGCCGGGACCGGCGTCGTCATGCATGGCAGGGTTGCCCTCGCCAAGCAGGCGACCGCCAGCCCACAGACGTGCGGACGCGTGTTACACGTGGGCTTGCACCACGTGAAAGAGATCGACGTCCCTCTCAGAGGTACTTGTCCTCCCATGAAGGTGTTCACGGACGTCTTCGCGCAGACCGAGACGTCGAGTGTGTTCTTCTCGCCGGGCCTCGAGCCCGTCCTCGGGCTGATGGGCGTCACCAGCAAGCGCTTGGTGCCCAGCGACCCGGATAATATCTCCAAAAAACCGCCTCCTGTGCCCTGGTGGGACGATTTGAGGTACTTCTGGAGGGGAATGGCCCAGATCAGCTCGAAGGCGCTGAGCGTCGTCCTGGTGCCGGGCCTGTCGCCGACGTACTCGAAGGTCGGCGAGCGGCTCGAGATCGACGCCGAGGACGTTTCCGTTGCCCTGAAAGCAGGGAACATTTCGCTGGAAACGGGATTGCTCAGGATGATGGCTTTCAGGAAGACGCTGGAAGAGAACGGCGGGCAGCTGTGCGTGTTCCCAGTGGCCGACGTCAAGTCGATGGTGGCCAACATCCTCGTCACCTGGAGGCTGCCGGACGGCGCAGATCCGATGAACCACTACGTGTTTGAGTCGTATCGGGATCATCAAGGAGGCGTCGGAGGCAAACTGGGGAACGTCCCCGCGGCCAACGAGTCCGCCGCCGTGCCACGCCAGCAGCCCGTGTTTGTCGCCGAGGTCTACAAGGCGTCGGCACTCGACGTCGTCATCGACGTGTCGTTCCGCAGAAATACCGACGGCCTCGATCCACCGATGCTGTACATCGGAGGTGAGATCGTCTCTTTCTGGAGAAAGTTTGTGCGCGATTGGGAGATCCCGACGTTCATCAAGAACCAGGTCCGCCGCGGCACGTACTTCGTCCGGAAGCCCAAGCTGAACGTCACGAAGAAGGGCTTGCCGAAGCTGCTCCAGGGTTTAAAGGTGAATGTCGATAGCGAGGTGCTGCATCTAACGCACTTCACTCTCGATGGTAAAGACCCCGGCGGCGGCCTGCTCGTGGGCACCACCCTCGGCCGGTGGGAGTTTGCATGGGACTGCAACACGGAGATCAAGGGCTTTTTGACCGCCCCGCCGAACGCCAGCGGTCCCCTTGACGCCGCGAGTAATCTCCCTACGAAGACGATCATGAGCCACCTCGCGGTCGCCATGGAACGGGTCACCGTGAAGTCGCTCCAGTTCAGTGGCGGAGACGGGGACACGACGCCCCCGAGCATCTTCAAGCAGGGCAGGCTCGCGACGGCAGATTCGACGGTGACGTCAATCTCGAGCGATTCCTTCATGGAATTAGTCGATGAAGACCCCACGGAATCTCACTGGCTCGCCGAGCGGGTCGCCATCGTCAAGTCGATGTCGGACGAGGCCGACCGGTTCGGCGAGCGCCACATGAAGCCCCTGAAAGTCACCGTCGAAGATTGCTACTTCATGACGGATTTGGAACTTCGGGACGCCATATGGGCCACGGTCGAACATCTCATCGCCGCGTTCGCTCCTTCGAAGCGGGACGCAGGCATCGGGACCCTGCGGTCTGCGACGACCCCGGGCGCGGGCATCCAGTTCCAACGCTCCTACAGCCGTCACAGCGATCTCTCGAACGAAGACGAAGAGAACGAGCTGTTAAGCCTCCTCTTACAGCAGAAACAGGCTGAAGGATCGTCGAGCCTGCTCGCGTCGCCCCAGGGCACGGTGGAGCTAGACAGGCACGAGAGCGCAAACGCCGAGACGGACATCTTGCCGATGACGACCAGTCACGACGACTCCGCAAGCGAGCTCAAGTACCAGGTCGAGGTTTCAAACATGCAGCTCATCCTGCAGAGGGACAACGAGATGGGCACGTCTAGGGGCCGCCTGCTCCTCGCGACCAAGTCTGCTACGCTGACGGGCGCGACCACCGACGCGCACACCATCACGACGCTCGGCATGGAGGATGTCCAGGCATACATTTCGCTGAGCTCGGTCGATCCGAGTGCGCAAATTGTATGGTTGGACATTGCGGCCGACAAAAAGGAGTTCATCGCGCCGTCGGTCGAGGAGCGCGAGTCACTGTGGAGGCGGGTCTTCAACCCGATCAGCATGAACTTGCGGCACTCCAAATTTCAGTCGATGTCGAGGCAGCTGCCGCAACAGCAACCGCTCGGCCCGCTTGCTCGGCAGGGAGAGGAACTCCTGCTCAAGATCCCGGAGATCGCAGCGGTCATGGACGGCCGAGAGTTCGAGGTCCTCATCGACGTGGTGAGCTTCCTGATCACGTCGGGGCCCACAGTCAACACGTGCAACTCAGTGAGAGACCTGCGGCGAGACGATACTGACAGCAACAGCAAGGTGGCGAACGAGCAGATGCTGCTCGAGCTCTCCTCCCGGCAGCTCGCCTGCATCCGCAGTGAGGCGACGTGCCTCCTCCAGGGGATGCCAGACTCCCAGTTGTCGGGCATTTGGAGCTCTTCCGAGCCTCTGCCGTTCTCCGGGGCGCTCAAAGTGACCATGGAAGTCCCAGCCGCCAACGACCAGCCGTCCGACGTCCTGCGCAAGTACATCCAGCAAGGCCACGACGAGGTTCAGCACAACACGACCCTCCTGCTCCGATGGAGTCAAGAACAGGAGCACTTGGCTCTCGAAGACTACAACATGGCCAAGTCCAGGCTCGAGGAGACGTCTGAACGTCTCAAGCGCCAGACGCAGGTCAAGAGCGCCTCGCGGGTTCTCATCCACCTGAACCGCGTTGTCTGGCAGCTGTGCGACCAAGAGCGCGTGCCATTCGTCCAGGCTTCCATCAAAAAGGCCGTCTTCGACCGTCGGACGAACAGGGACCGGTCGGGATCTGTCCGGTTCACCATCCACAGGCTTGACGTCCTCGACGCGACGGGCATCCTGCCAGAGGGCCCGGCGACCTCGGCCGGGGTCATCCTGACCACCTGGAACCCCGAATCGTCGTACGAAAGGGAGCCTATGCTGCGCGTCATCTCGACGCTCGGCGTGCCCACCTCGAAGTACGACGTGTTTGAGCACCTGGACGCGACGCTGCACCCGCTGACCCTCCACCTGACGGAACAGATTGCCACGTCGTGTTGGGAGTACTTCTTCCCCAAAGAGGACTATAAATCCCGGCAAGAGGCCTTCTCGACCTCCATCGGCGGCAAGAAGCTTGCGCCTTCGATGGCACCGTCTCCGCGCAAGTCGAGCTTCACGGCCCCCGACGCCGCGCCGTCCGTGGCGGTTTCGGTGTCCGAGTCGTCCGTGTCCGCGCCTCCGTCGGCTTCCTCTCCGCTCGTCAAGCAGGAAAGCGACGTGTCGACCCGCTCCAGGGAGGAGGCGCTCAGGGACCTGGGCAGGGAGTCCTTCAACCGCCCCTCGCCCAGCATCAAGCGCCGCGATTCTCCCATGATCAAGAGGAAGAAGAGCGCCATCAGGCTGCAGAAGCGGTTCAAGTACGTCAAACTGAACCGAGCGCACATGCGGATCACGTACGCCGGCAAGCCGATCGGCATCAAGGATCGCGTGCTTGTCATCAACAGCTACGCGTGCGAGAACCTCGACGGGACGTGGCGGGACTTGCTCTCCAACGTTAAGCAGAAGGCCATCTTCAGCGCACTGTTCAGTGGGCTCGGGCTCCAGGGCCGAAAGGTCAAGGAGCTCATGATCGGCGCCGCGCCGTCGATCAAGTCCGTGGAGCTTCCCACGTCGGAGGAGGAAGATTTGGCCAACAACAGGGGGCTGCTCGCCAAGTTCGGCCTAAAACACAACTACAATCAGGCGGGATCATCCCAGCGCCGCAAGGCCGACGATCCCGAGACGCAGAAGAAGCGCGCGCTGTTCGGCGACAGACTCTTCCGCCGGCCCACGAGCAACCCCAACAGCCCCCGGGAAGACGCCCACGGATCCTCTCGAGACCCTCGGAGCGACCCCTCCAATGCGATCGAGAGGAAGCACGCCGCCCCCCTTCGGGAGCTTCAGCTCGACCAGCCCCTGCCGCCGGAAGACAGCGACGAGGACGTCGAGGACGACGAGGACGACAGCAGTGACGTGGATTACGCCATCGTTAGCGTCGGCGGCGTGCTTGGGGAAGAGAGTCGAGAAGTCGGCGTGGTCGGAGAGGGCCGAGCCAGGGCCGGACCCCTCGGCGCGGGCTTGTCGGCGACACCTTACTTGTCGGCGACCGATGCGGACTCGCTGCGGTCATCCGCATCGCTTGACGCCGCCGGCACGACGAGCACGTCAGCTGCACGCCCCGGAACCCAGCCCAAGTACGATCCGCGCGCCCCGCCGACCTGGATACAGGGCAGTGGGGCTGTCGCCGGGTCGACGAGTGGGCCGATGGAACGAAGCCTGGCGAAGGCCGCGCTCCAGAAGGACAGCAGCAGCCAGCAGTAGAAGAAGGAGCGCTCGCGCGTTCGAACATACAACGCATTTGTGATATTTGTATGTATTCAACCGCACGCAACGGACGATCACGTCAGTCGTGAGCCAGCCAGGGCCAATTTTGGCGAGGTTCAGTTTCGGGAGGCAATTTCAGTTTTCAAGCTCGCGGCGGGGGGAATCGAGGCTTTCCGGGCGCAGAGTTCCAGCGAGGGATGGATGCTTTCATAGAGAGGATCAAGGTACGCGATACGGCGGCTCGAATGACTGCGAATCCAGACGTCCGCAATCGGGTGCAGCGACGACTTCGACCACCGCTCGCTCACGACGACGACCTTTCCAAACGCGGGCAGAGCGGGTTGCGTCGCGACCCTGAGATCCCCACCGCGATTGCAGGGGGCATCGCGGGGGCCATCACAGCAACGGTGGTGTGCCCCCTGGACGTCCTGAAGACGAGGCTCCAGGTGCAGAGCCGTGCGGCGGCCTCGCAGGGCATTCGTGGCGGTCTTTCGAAGATTTTGCGGGAAGAGGGGGCGCGAGGGCTGTACCGGGGGCTGACGCCGACTCTGTTTGCGCTTCTTCCGAACTGGGCGGTGTACTTTACGGTTTACGAGCGGTTGAAATTGGCGATCGGCAATAGGGTCAACCCGAACGGGCCGAGTGGTCCCGGCGTGCACATGATTGCCGCGGCAGGGGCCGGCGCGGCGACGATGCTCATCACAAACCCCTTATGGGTGATCAAGACGCGTCTTCAGACGCAGCACTTGGGTCTCAAGATGGGGAGCGGCCAAAACCGGGTGCACTACAAGGGCACGCTGGACGCCTTTCGGCGAATCACCAAGGAGGAGGGATTTTCCGGCCTTTATAGCGGGTTAGGACCCTCGTTATTCGGTGTGATGCATGTCGTGATCCAGTTTCCGCTGTACGAAAGCCTGAAGAAGGAGTTGTCCAGCAGGCACGAGGACAGGGAGCTCACGTTGCCGGAGCTCGTCTTCACGTCGGCAGCGAGCAAGATGGTTGCGAGCACGGCCACCTATCCGCACGAGGTAATCAGGTCAAGGATGCACGTGTCCGGTACGGGAGCCTTCGTCGGACTTCGGACGACGTGCAGGACCATCATGCTGGAAAGCGGCTTCCTCGGCTTTTACCAGGGCTGTCTGACCAACCTGCTCCGGACGACGCCTGCAGCGGCCGTGACGTTCACGTCGTTCGAACTTATCAATAAGAGGCTGCGGCTATGGATATCCGAGCCGATGGTCCAGGGCCCCGAAAAGGCGGAAGAGGAAGAGAAGGTGGCGCTGGCGCCACCGTTCGCGAGCATCAACCATCACGTGAGCGATTTTGCCGACAAATGAGGGATTGTTCTTTCAGGACAATGAAATAAACCTGTGAAATCACTGCCCGCCACGAAGCCTCAGCACCAGGTGCAGCGTCGACTCCTTCTGGATGTTGTAGTCGGCCAGCGTGCGTCCGTCCTCCAGCTGCTTCCCGGCGAAGATCAGTCGCTGCTGGTCGGGCGGGATGCCCTCCTTG
>Ga0181584_10000833_pt1 | contig 22668 bp, 17 predicted proteins | sample 071ome_30_FD_132462 | JGI IMG/M metagenome (GOLD analysis project Ga0181584, IMG submission 132462) | Coastal salt marsh microbial communities from the Groves Creek Marsh, Skidaway Island, Georgia - 071406AT metaG (megahit assembly) | ecosystem: Environmental > Aquatic > Marine > Intertidal... | reverse complement strand
GATCCACAACATGGGGGTTGAGGCCATCCAACCATTGGTGGGGGAATTGCGTAGCCCTTACCCATGGCTGACGGTCCTCAATCGCTGGTTGCCCCCCCATCGCGATGGCCTGGATTACCTGCCAGCTTCCTTTCAGGATATTGTAGAAAGACACAGTCGGAGAGCCGAGCAAGTGGTCGTGCTGATGACCCATGCTCCAGCCCATTGGAGGGATGCCATGGTGGAGGCCTTGATCCCCATTCTGAGTCACGGGCATGTTGCTGAAAGAAACTGGGCCTTGAGGATCCTGATCACCTTTCCAACACAGATGGCCGACCACGTCGCTGCCTTGAGGGCGTGTCTGCGACAACCCGTGAGAAGGGAGGGCGATGTCATCATGCTGGTCAACGCTCTGGCTCTGGCTCGGAGTATGGGAGAGTTTGCCAAGGCCCTGGAACCGGACATTCTGCCCTGGCTGGGCCATGAAGATCGGCGCATTCGGCATCGATCGATCCTGGCTGCTGGATGGCTTGGTCTAAGTGGTGAGAGCTGCTTTCCAAAGCTCAAAGCGAGTTTGGAGGGTAGCCCGCATGATCGTCGCATTGCTTTGCAGACTTTATCCAAGATTGCTCCCCCAACGGAGGAGTGCATGATCTATCTGACAGAGGCTTTGAAAGATCCAGATGAGGATATTCGGCGCTACGGTGCAGAGGGCCTGGGCAAATTGAGGGAATCAGCCATTTCTCACCTCGAGGCCCTTTTGCCGCTGCTCCGCGATCCATCGATGGGGGTTCGCGTTGCAGCCGCTACTGCCTTGGGAAACATGGGACCCAAGGCCAAGGAAGCGTTACCGTTTCTTCATGATGCCATGAACAACGATTTTTCGGGGGTTGGACAGGAATGTCGCATAGCTATTGAAAAAATTGATCCTACACAGATCGGGCAAATCATTGTTCGGTAAAAATCTCTCTCCAGTCCTTGACGAAAGCCCAAACTTATTTTTACTTCACTTCCCATGAGTCAAAAGACCGAAAAGCACACGTTTCAAGCAGAAATCCAGCAATTGCTGGATATCGTGATACATTCGCTTTACACCGATAAAGAAATTTTCATTCGTGAATTGATCTCCAATGCAGCAGACGCCTGCGAAAAGCTGAGATTTCGTCAGAGTTCGGGTGAAGCCATTCATCAGCCGGAAGTTGATCTCAAAATCAGCATTGCAACCGATGATCAATCTCACACCATCACCCTAACCGATACCGGGATCGGGATGACTCGAGATGAGCTCATTGAAAACCTGGGTACGATCGCCCACTCGGGTTCCAAGGCTTTTCTCAAGCAAATCGCCGAAGGCAAGGAAAAGCCCGATGCCAACTTGATTGGTCAATTTGGAGTCGGCTTTTATTCCGCCTTCATGGTGGCCGAGGAGGTCAAGGTCCACAGCCGTTCCTATCAAGCGGATGCTGAAGGCCACAGTTGGCTATCCGAAGGCAGTGGGAGCTACGAAATTGAAGAAGCCCCTGACTGGCCAAGAGGGACGCGAATCTTCATTAAACTCAAGGAGGAGGACAAGGAGTTTGCCCAGGCCTCCAAGGTTGAGTCCATCATCAAGCAGTATTCCAACTTCGTTCCTTTCCCCATTGAACTGAACGGGGAAGTGGTCAACAAGATGAGTGCCATCTGGACTCGCAGTAAAAATGAGATCAAGGACGAGGAATACAACGAATTCTATCATTACATTGGTCACGATCACGAGGATCCCGTCACTCGCCTGCATTTTGCGGTGGATGCTCCGCTCGATATCAAATCACTGCTCTATGTGCCAGCCAAGAACATGGAGACCCTGGGGCTGGCGCGCAGTGAAAGTGAAGTTCACCTCTACTGCCGAAAAGTGCTGATTCAATCCAAGGCAGAACAGCTCTTCCCGGAATGGTGCCGCTTTTTGAAAGGGGTGGTAGACAGTGAGGATCTCCCCCTCAACATATCCAGGGAATCCATGCAGGATAGCGCCTTGATGCAGAAACTCAACAAAGTGCTCACTTCCCGATTCATCAAACACCTGGATGAAATGGCCAAGAAGGATGAGGAGACTTTCTACAAGGTTTATGACCAGTATCATCGTTTTCTGAAGGAAGGTGTGGCAACTGATTTTACTCATCGCGAAAGCCTTTCCAATTTACTCCGGTTTGAGTCCAGCTCACTGGACAAGGGCAAGCGCACCTCGCTCAAGGAATATGTGGGGCGAATGAAAGATGATCAGAAGGACATTTACTTTTTGCTGGCCTCCAGTCGTGATACAGCAGAACAGAGCCCCTACCTGGAAGTGTTCCAATCAAGACATCTGGAAGTCCTTTTCCTGTTTGATCCCATCGATGAAATCGTCATGGATCACTTGGGACGTTTTGACGAAAAAACCCTGACGGCTGCAGAAAAAGCGGAGTTGGAAATCGAAGAGTCGAATGATTCGACCACTGCTTTGAGCGAGGAAGATGCAAAGGACCTGGCTGCATGGGCGAAAGAAAAATTGGGCAGCAAGGTGGAGGAGGTGCGTGTTTCCACCCGATTGGTGGAAAGTCCGGCCGTGGTGGTGGATCACGACAAGACCATGACCGCCGGGATGCGCCGATTTATGAAATCCATGAATCAGGAATCCGGACCTATGACCTTGGATCTCGAGCTCAACCCGCGCCACAGCATGGTTTCCAAGTTGCACCAAATGAAACAAGGCAACGAACTGCTTGCGACAAAGGTCCTGGATCAGTTGGTGGACAATGCTCGTTTGGCTGCGGGAGTGGTCGAAGATCCAAAGACCATGGTCAAGCAACTCAACGAACTTCTGGACCAAGTGCTGACCGCACAAAAATCCTAGCCATGAGCTTCAGGTTTCACCTGACCGATGGATGAACGAGGACCCTCGGGAGCAAAAACACTTTTGGGGGTCTTTTTTTAGGGTTGCTTCTCTTCGATCAGACGAATCGACTGAATGATCACCGGTTCAGTGGATTTGCCAGAAGCATCGGTTTCGAGTTGGGCGATTTGATCGACGACATCCATACCCTTGACCACCTTGCCAAAGACCGTGTGTTTGCCTGTCAGGTGGGGTGTGTCGACCAGGTTGATGAAAAACTGGGAACCATTGGTGTTAGGTCCCGCATTGGCCATGGCAATCACCCCACGGAGTGGTTTTTCAGCCCTCAGGGCCGAGTCAAAGACGTAGCCCAGATTTTCGTAAACCTGCATCAATGACAGGGCATCGGCTGCGGCCTGTATTTCTTCAAGACGCTCCTTGAACGCTGTCTCATTTTCCACACCCATTTTTTTGAGTAGAGGACTGAGCAATGTGCGTTGAAAATCCTGTTGGGTACGAATCAGCAGCCAAGGATGGGGGAGTCGGTTGTTCTCCAGATCAAGCGCCATCAGGGTGTCCAAACCCAGGCCGGAAGCGTTGATCTCATCCTGGAGGTTGAAGCCCGGCCCTCCACTGCCATTGCCCAAGGGACATCCACCCTGTATCATGAAATCCTTGATGATGCGGTGAAAAATCAGGCCGTCATAGAAGGGGCGGGTGACCTTCTCGCCGGTTTTGCTGTCGGTGAACGCCTTGCGGCCTTCTGCCAGATCGATGAAATGAGCAACGGTTTTCGGCGCAGCCTTCGGCCAAAGCTCAATCTGTATCTTGCCATGAGATGTCTGGATCAAAACTTGAGGTTTGTTCTCTGGTGAGATTTCCTGAGCTACCAGCCAGCTCATCGATACGATGGCGGCAAGCAGGTAGGAGCATGAGCGGATGCAGGAGGCGACCATTGGATGGGAGATGTTCAGGGCTTTGAGGTTGGGGGAGGAACGTCGTTCGATGATTTCTTGTAAAACAGCACATGCTGTCTCGGAAGCCCCTCGTAGGACCGGACAAACTCAAAGCCCTGAAAGGTTGCTTCCTTGTGCACCTGCTGGCGGGACATTTTGTGCAGCAGTTTGATGGGTACTGTGGGATCCTCCAGTCGGTATTCTACCCAGACTACCTGACCTCCGGGTTTGAGCGCACTGTGAATTTGAGTCATCATCTCATGCGGGAAGGAAAATTCATGATACACATCGACCATGAGCACTAGATCGACTGAATTGGGAGGCAGGTTTGGGGAGGTTTCCTTGCCAAGGATCATGCGGACATTGTGAATCCCTGACTGAGTGAGACTTCGTCGCAAAATTTCCAGCATTTCAGGTTGAATATCGACAGCCATTACTCGTCCCTCCTGCCCCACCTTGGCAGCCAGGCGCCGCGTGAAATAACCACTGCCAGCTCCAATATCGGCGACGACCTGACCGGGTTGGATCCCGAGGGAGTCGATGAGCAGATCGGGGCGCTCTTCGTTCTGGCGCTCAGAGCGCTCAAGCCAGCTGGCCCCCAGGTGACCCATGACCTGTGAGATCTCTCTGCCTTGATAGAGCTTGCCAATGCCATCTCGAGAAGCGCGTGGCATGAGTTGATAATGAGTCAATTTGGCGGGCTTGGTCTGAGCCGTTTCCTGTGCCCAAGAGATTTCGTGGTAGCCGCTCAAAATGAGGACTGCCAAAAGCAAGGTGAATCGGGTCGCTTTCGACATGAAATCAACGGATTGGAAGAATGGGTGACTTGTCATGGGTTGAGGCTTGGATTGATTGCTTAAATGGACCACAGCCGCTGGAGGATGCAAGTTCGGAATCAGGGATTTCGCATGGAAGGTTCCATGGGATGAGAAGTTCTCTATGGATGACGGGTGGCCCTCATTTCGGCCTTGGAGGGGCGTGGCCGGATGCGGGCTGGAGTGACTTTGCCGGTTTCTCGCTCAAACTCGTCAGCCGTGCGAAAGGCCGGAACAAGGTCATGGGTCCTGTTTTTCCAGGAAGTGAATGCTTCTCGATGCTCTGCGATGACCCGGGTGTAAGCGGGATCCCCTATGAGATTGTTTAATTCATGAGGGTCTTGATCCAGTGCATAGAACTCTTCCTGAGGGCGAGGGAGGCGAATGCATTGCTGTTGGTGAGCAGGCAGAGCCCTGCTCCTGAATAATTGGAGCATGGATTGAAAGACAGGGCCTCGGACTGCATCGGCTGGTGGCGTCATGGGAAGATCGTGATAATCATTGAAAATGTATTTGAAGTGAGTGGATCGAACAGCCCGTGAGTGATCTTCGTAATCGTGCCAATGCTTTTCGGCGAAAGCGAAAGGGCGTATGGATTGCTCGGGATGCACGAGCAAGGGGGCAAAAGAGGTGCCTGCCATGGAGGAGGGAATGTCCAGTCCTGCAAGCTGAAGAAAACCCGGGGCCAGATCCACGCTGCTGACCAAGTGGGGACAAAGCGATCCTGGGGCAATATGCCCTTCCCAAACTGCGAGCATCGGGGTGCGGATACCACTGTCATAAAGGGTGGTCTTGTCCCTGGGGAAAGGCCTTCCGTTGTCGCTGATGAACAGAATCAGTGTGTTTCTTGAAATCCCTTGTTGATGGACTGCATCGAGGATCTTTCCGACATATCGATCCAGTCGGGTGATTTCATCGTAGTAGAGCGCCAGATCTTGTCGGACTTCTGGAAGATCGGGTAGCGTGGGCGGAACCCTCACTTCTGAAACGGTGTGGGGTCGATCCAGGATGCCCTCATCATAAGGTCGATGAGGATCCAGCGCGGCCAGCCATAGAAAAAAGGGCTGACCCTCGGGTCTGGCATTCAATGCCTCGATCCAATCGCTGCATCCACTCCGCGCCTCCCCTTGCGCTGATTCGACAAAAGCATTTCCTTCGGCAGCCTTTCCTGAGGGCAGCTGGAAACCGGAACTGTCCGCTTCCCAAAGGCGATCAAAACGGTCCTTGATGGCATCGCCCAAGTGCCACTTGCCAGCGGCAGCTGTCCAATAACCGGATTTTTTCAGGATCTCCACAAAAGTGGTTTGGTTTTTGGGAAGTGGCCAATGCAGTTGTTCGGCGTCGGTTTGATGCGGGTAGCGTCCGGTGATGATGCTGGAACGACTCGGGCTGCAGGAGCTGATGGTGAGCATGGCTCGATCGAATCGCATGCCAGTCTCCGCCATGCGTTGCAGGTGAGGTGTTCGCACCGAAGGGTGTCCGTAAGGTGTGGAATCGTCCCAAGCCAGATCATCTGCGATGATCAGAATGATGTTGGGGGGTGGTTCGGTGGCAGTCATGCCCCATGAAAAGAGCGAACCTACGACCCATAGCGTTGAAAGAGCGAGGCGAAGCATGACATCATGATGGGCCAGATGCTTCAGAAAATCGAGTCTCGAAAACCACGAGTCATGCGGGGATTGATCTGGGCAGACCGTTGCGGTAGGGTGTCCAACGTAATGAAGCACAACGTTTTTTCAGGCATGAGTCGTTGGATGCAAGCCACCCTCCTAGGCGCGGTTTCGGCAACACTTCTCTCGGCGGGAAATACCCTTCAGGCTGGTGAACCCCTTGAAATTTGGATCAGTTCCTTTCAGGACAAGGTTTACTACGAAAAGATGGTAGCCGCCTACCAGTCCAAGGTGGACTCCGAATTCGAGGCCTCGATCCAGGCCTTCGGGTTTCGCGAGATGCCGGACAAACTGGCCATCGCCATGAAAACCGGCACCAATCCACCGGACATTGTCCAGCTCGATGAGGTGCTCTTCGGTACCTATCTGGCCGGCGAGGTGCCTTTTCTGGATCTATCCGAACGCCTGAAGGAAACCAAGCTGTTGGAGGGGCTGGTTCCACAACGTCTCAAACTTTTCGCTCAAGGTGATGCGATATACGGCCTGCCCCAATCCTTGAGCGCCATGGTTCTTTACTACCGGGTAGATTTGTTCAAGGAGCATGGGATCCAGCCCGAAGATCTTTCAACCTGGGATGCTTTTGTCGATGTGGGTAGAGACCTCGCAAGCAAGAATCAGGCACTGATTGCGCTGGACCCGACCTATTTTGAAATTCTCCTGAGGCAAAAAGGGAGTGATTGGTTTGATCATGCGGGGCAGATGTTTCCGGATGAAGCCCAGGCCGAAGCGGTGATGAATTGGTTGTATGAGCTCAACGATGAAGGCATTGGCTTGATCCCTGAAAGAGCCAGCATTTTTGATCCCGTCTTTTTCAGCAGCATGGTGAACTATGGAGAAGTCCTCACCATGATCGGAGCGGACTGGTATGGCCTGGACATGATTCAGCAATTTTCTCCTGAGCTGAAAGGGAAGTGGGGAGCCATGCCCTTGCCTGCATGGAAAGATCGTTTTGGAGTACCCGGCAGGCGCACCTCCACGTTCGCCGGACAAGGCTTGCTGATCTACAAACAAAGTAAGAAAGCCGATCGCGCCTGGAAATTCATTCAGTGGGTGCTTGAAGATCAGGAATCCAATGTGGAGCGCTTTGTGGGAGGGAACAGTTTTCCGGCCTTCAAGCCTTCCTGGGCTGACCCCAGGATGCATCAGCCTTCAGCCTACTTCAGTCAGCAAGCATTCGGTGATTTGCTCGCTGGCCTGGCTCCCGAAGTTCCAGAGGTGGTCATGCATCCCAAACGGCCGCAAGCCGTGTTTTTATTTCAGGAGAATTTTTTCAGTTCTCTCATGTATGGCCAGATCACGCCCCGGGAAACGATGCGCCAGATGCGCACCATGCTCAAGGCTGGAGGCGATTGATCGTACGAATTTGATGCAGAGGAGAAGGGCATGAGTGCGGTACGCTCGCGATCCCTTGCTGGATTGCTAGGACCTTTTTTCTTTTTGTTCATTCTTTTCTGGTTGGTTCCCCTGATCGGCGGCCTCAGGCTCAGTTTGCATTCCAACACCCTGGTGGGTGAGGGGGTCTTTGTTGGGCTGGAGCACTACCGTGAGCTCATGGAGGATGCCCGATACTTCAAGGCTCTCCGGAATACCTCCATCTACGCCTTTTTGTCCTTGGCCTTGATCCTGCCTGTGGCGGTGGTTTTCGCTCATGCACTTCAAAGCCTGGGAGGTCGTCTGCGATCTCTCCTGCAATTTGTCTTGCTCATTCCCGGGTTGACGCCTCCCGCCGTGTTGGCATTGCTCTTCCTGCTGGTGTTCCACGGGCGACAAGGATTGCTCAATCAGTGGTTTGTCATTCCGTTGGGAGGGCAACCGATCAACTGGCTCAAGGATCCCGATGTGATTCTTATGGCGCTCATCATGCAATGTGCCTGGCGGTGGCTTGGGTTCATGACCTTCTTCATCCACTCAGGGATGCAGGCGATTCCGGGCATGTATTACGAAGCGCTTGAAGTGGAAACTCACAAGGCCTGGCATCGGTTCCGGTGGGTCACCCTTCCATGTCTGAGGCATGTGATTCTTTTTTGCCTGATGTATTTGGTGGTGGATGCCTTTGCGCTTTTCAGTGGGGCCTATGTGCTGCTGGGAGGATCAGGTGGTACTGCCGATGCCGGTTTAATGTTGGTTTCCTATACTTATCAGAGAGCTTTGGCCTTTGGTGAGTTTGGGAGTGCCGCTGCCATGAGTGTCAGTGTAGCACCTTGTTTGCTTGGAATCCTTGGATGTGTGGTCTGGATTTCCAGAAGGTGGGCCTTTAAAAGCGGAGGACACAAGGCATGAAAAGTCAAAAGGGGCCTTCTCATCGCTCATTCGAGCGCTGGTATTGGGGGCTTTGGGTTCTCTTGCCCATGGCATGCCTCTTTGCTTATCCGTTCCTTTGGATGTTTCTCTCCATGTTCAAGGGCAATCAGGAAATTTTTCAACCCACCTCTCTTTTGCCTGAGCAATGGGATCTCGCCCACCTTCGACGTCTTCTGGCTGGGGAATGGTTTCCCTTCTGGAGGGTGCTGGGACTGTCCCTCTTCATGGCCGTTGGTCAGGCATTGGGAGCCGTTGTTTTGACATCCATGGCTGGTTTTGCCTTTGCAAAACTGCGCTTCAGAGGCCGATCCCTTCTTCTTGTCGCCTGTCTTTTCACAATCGTTCTGCCTCGTCAGTTGCTGGTGGTCCCGCTCTTCGAATGGGTGCACCGCATCGGGCTTCATGGATCGGTTTGGGGCGTCATGTTCCCCGGCATGGTGAGTGGACTTGGGGTCCTTTTCTTCACCCAGGTCTTTCGCCAGGTTCCAGATGCTTACCTCGAAACGGCCTGTTTGGAAGGCGCCAATGAGTGGGGAGCCTATCGCCTTCTTTTGCCGATGCTCGGATCCTGCCTGCTGAGTTATGGCCTGATCCACTTCATTCTCGCCTGGAATGAGCATCTCATTCCACTGGTCGTTCTCGGGGGAGCTGAGCAGCAGACGCTTCCCCTGGCTTTAGCCAGCCTCTACGGCAGTAGCTTGCGATTTCCTTATGCGGCTCTCATGGCTGGCTCTTTTGTGGCCATGATCCCACCGATGGTTTTCTTCCTGTTCAGCTATCGCCGCTTTCGCGATGCCCTTTCCAATGTGATTCTTTCCTGAATCTTCCGCTGGCTCCAATCTGGGTCAGGGTTTTCGGAGTTGGTAGCTCAGTAGTTGGTCTTCGCTACGAAGAAAGAGTCTCCCATTAGAGAGCACAGGGGCTGTCCAGCAGGGGTATTTCATCCCAGGAACCTGGAAGCGGCTGATTTCTCTGGGGCCTTCAGGAGAGGGTTGAAACAAGCCAAGTTGACCAGCCTCCCCCATGACGATGAGCTTGCCATCAGCCAGAATCGCGGAACCACGACCATATTTCTCAGGTGGACCCTGATAGCTTTTACGCCAACTCTCATCCTGATCCCACTGAACCTTTCCAGTGGCCATCTCAACGCATCGAAAGCGTGCATCGGGCTCATTTCGGCCACTGAAGGCGTAGAGGTGCCCCTCAAAGAGGACAGGCGTGGTCCAGTGAATTTCCAAGGCGAGTGAGCGCCAAAGAGGGGCCACTGAGCTTCCATCGGCTGCGACTTGAAGCAACACTGCCCCAACACGGTAATAAGCGGCTGAAATCAGGATGGTATCCCCAGAGACCACCGGGTTCATGGCATTGACGCTCTCGTTGACAGTTGCTCTGAACCAATAGTGAAAGCGTTCCTTGCCGGTTTCCGGATCGAGGGACACCAAGCCCTGACGCATGAGGCACAGCAGATGTCTTTTTCCGTGAATCGTTGCCGCGACTGGAGAAGCGTAGGAAGCCTGTTTTTCATGGCCTCGCCATTGCACCAGTGGTTCGCCACGCCAGCCCGTACGAGGCTCTCCATCCCATGTGTCTTTACCAACCGCTGTCCAGAGGGTTTTGCCCGACTGGGCATCGAAGGCGACGACACCGGCGTTGGGTTGGGCACCCACCATGACGATGAGCTTGTCCCCCTCCAGAAGCGGCGTGCTACCAACACCAAAAAAGGCCTCTGGAACCTCAAAATCCTTGGCCGTGTCCCGTTCCCAGATGAGTTGGCCACTTTGCCGGTTCAGACAAAAAAGTTTTCCTTCCGCACCATAGCCGTAGCACCGGTCCTCGGTCAGCAGGGGGGTGCATCGAGGTCCGTTGTTGTAGCCGTAAGGATCGATGTATTGGCTGGGGTAGGTGTGCTTCCACAAGGTTGATCCCGTGCTTGCCGTAAAGGCTTCCATGACTTCCTGCTTACCCAATCGATGATGGAGCACCATTTGATCTCCAATCACCGATGGCGCGCTGTAGCCGGTGCCGACGGTTTTTTCCCAGGCCAGCGGAGGGCCATTCTCGGGCCACGCTGGGAGCAGCCCGGTTTCCAAAGAGGTGGCATTGCCTTCTGGGCCGAGAAAACGAGGCCAGTCTGCTCCGAATGTGGCAACGAGGATCCACTGGCTCAGGCACCACAACAAGCTTGTCTTCAAGAGCCGGTTCATGAGGATGCAAGCTACGTTTGCGAACCGGATTTAAAAAGCAAAAAGATGCCAATCGATTCCTTTAAAGTGATCCTTTAGGGGAGGGTTGAGAGTCTATGTGCTTGCATCTCAGGCAACGTTTTTGCGATCTGTCCTGACATGCCATCCTCTTCATGATCCATGCTTGACCCGTGATGTGAATGGTCGCATGTTCGAGTATCTTGAAACGTATTTTCCTCCATTTGTTGTTTGTGACCCTTTTTTCGGTGCTGCATGCCGATGATCCGGAAAAGTCGGTCATTCAGATCATGACTTTCAGCCAGCAACCTGATTGGGATGAACCCTGGAATGACTCAAGAGTGCGCGGCTCGACCGGCTCAGGCTTCGTCATCGAGGGTAATCGAATCATGACCAATGCTCATGTCGTCAGCTGGGCCAAGCAAATTCAAGTCAGACGCTTTCAGGACTCCCGACCTCATCTGGCCGAGGTAGCCTACATCGGACATGATTGTGACCTGGCTGTTCTTACGGTAGAGGATCCCACCTTTTTCGAAGGTTTGGATCCCCTGCCCATAGGGGTGTTGCCCAAGGTGCGATCGGTAGTGAACACCATCGGTTATCCCGCAGGCGGTGAGCAGATTTCCTTCACAAGTGGGGTGGTCAGCCGCATCGAGCTGATCAACTACGTGCAACCAGGAAATCGCAGCCTTCTGGCTGTTCAGACCGACGCGGCCATCAACCCAGGTAACTCCGGGGGGCCAGTCCTCCAGGATGGACAGGTTGTTGGAGTGGCCTTCCAGGGCACTCCTGGGCTTGAAAATACTGGCTTTTTCATCCCTCCCCCCATCGTTCAACATTTTCTCAAGGACATTGAAGATGGGGTTTACGACGGATTCCCTCAGGCCGGTATTCGACTCTCGCCCCTGATCAATCCGGCCTATCGAAAGTATCTCAAGATGGGGGATGATTCAGCCTCGACAGGAGCCAGGGTCGATACCTTGGTTAGTGACTCTGCAAAGGAGTTCCTCAGGGAGGATGATGTTCTCCTTGAAATCAACGGCTATGCCGTTGCTGCCGATGCCACCATTCTCTACGAAGGTAATCAGGTTCATGGCGCCATCGCTTTTAGTCAGGCTCAGCATGGACAATCGGTCCCGGTGAAGGTCTGGAGGCAGGGGCAGGCGATGGAAATAGCTCTTCCCGTTCATGTGAATCAGAAAGATCGCTTGGAAGGCAACCAATACGAACCCCCCAAGTATTTTGTGTATGCAGGCTTGGTGTTCACACCATTAAGCCGTGATTATTTGACAACTTTTGGCCAAAACTGGTCAGCAGTAGCAGGGATCGGACTGTTGTATGAGCTTTTTTACAAGAAAAACGCCGAACCCGGAAAGGCGCGTAAAGAACCCATCATGCTATCTACTGTGTTGTCTCATCCAGTCAATGCCAACATGGAAATCAGGGGCCGAGTGCTGGTCGATGCCATCAATGGACATCGCATTGATTCTCTGGAAGATGTCATTCAGGCACTGGAAGAACACGATGGCTCTCATCATCTGATCGAATTTGGTGAACGCCTGGGTTTTGAATGCCTGGATCGGCAGGATGCTGACTCTGCAAATGCCGCGATTATGGAAACATATGGCATTCAGAAAGATCGATGGTTATGAAAGCTTTTGTGAGACACGCACTTTGGTTTGCCCTTGCTGCCTTGGTCATGGGCCTTGGCGGCGGAGTATCCGCTCAGGAATCCACTCAAAGCTGGTCTTCCTCAGTGATTAAAATTGAATCCACTCGCCACCAGTACGAGTATTTTCAACCCTGGTCGAGGCGAACGGCCTCAAACAACAAGTTTGGTGTGGTGGTTCACGATCAGCGTATCATCACCACAGCAGACTATCTATTCGACCAAACGATCATTCGAGTTCAAAAGGGCGGACGCGGCTCATGGTATGAAGCCAAGCTTCAATGGATTGATTATCATGCCAACCTGGCGCTGCTGGAAGTCGAGGATGCGGAGTTCTGGGATGGCCTGCAGCCGGTTCGGTTTGCCGACCCCATACCCACTACTGGGGAAGCTCGACTGATGCGTTGGAACGATGGCCGGTTGGAATCCAGGCGCCTTGAAATCAATCGCCTCCGCCTGGGGCGAAGCGCCTTGAGTTATATCGACCTGCCCCAGCTCGAACTGGATTCCGAGGTTGAAGGCGTTGGTTGGTCCGAAGCTGTCGTGGTCGGCAATCAGCTTATCGGTCTGACAACCTCGCAGGCTCGCAGCAAGTGCTCGGCCATTCCCTCTTTTCTTGTGCAGCAGATTCTCAAGGAGGTGGACCAGGGAACCTTTCGAGGGGTGGGTTTCTTTAACTTTTACTGGAAGAAGGCAGAAAATCCAGCGGCTTTGGATTTCTTGGAATTGCCAGGGCAAAAAAGGGGTGTGATTGTTACCGAGATCATTGAAGTCCCCGGGCATGAATCTGTATTGCACCCCAAGGATATCCTTTTAAAGGTGGATGGTTTTGAGATCGATATCGTGGGAGATTACGAAGACCCCTCTTATGGTAAACTGATGTTGGAGCGCCTAGCCACCAGGGGACATTGGGCCGGGGACCCCGTTCCCATGACGGTCTGGAGGGAAGGTGCCATGGTCGACCTGATGTTTCATTTGCCCAAGGCCGACTACCGCAGTGAATACGTTCCTTCAGCCAACTACGACATGCCTCCAGAATACCTTATGGCGGGTGGACTGGTTTTTCAGCCTTTGACCGAGCCCTACCTGCGAAGCTGGGGCGGCGAGTGGCAACGTAGGGCACCCGTCCGTTTGGTGCGTCTTAAAAGCCAGGCTCCCACCGAAGAGGATCCCTCTTGTGTGGTCTTGTCGGCTGTCTTACCGGATCCTTACAATCTCGGCTATCAGGACTACCGCTACCTTGCGTTGGACAAGGTCAATGGTCACAAGGTCGTGGATCTACCGGGGCTCAAGCAAGCCTTGGAGTCTCCTCAGGAAGGGTTTCATGTGATTGAGTTCCTGCCAGGTGAAGCAGTCAGCAAGGTGATCCTCGATGCTCCCCTTCTCAAGGACGCAACCCAGAGGGTCATGTTCAACTACCGACTACCTACCGACTATGTGGTAGGCGAGGTGGATTTGCCCTGATGCTTCGGGGTGCCGATGACCAAAGTGACCTCATCGCCAGGGCGAGTGGTGGCGTAGTGTTTTAATTTCTCAAGGACCTGTTTTTTTCCATAGAATCCGAGGCCCACCGCCCACGGGCAATGCACCACTAGCCAGGCAATCAGCATGATGGTTCCCGGATCGATCCCCAGCTTTGGGGAGGACCCGAAAAAGAGAAGGCTGAACATCTGAAAGGAAAAAAGCTGCAGAAACCAGTAGAGAATCCATGGCAAGGCAAGAATGTAGAAGAGCGTGCTTCGTGTGGCTTGATTGACGCGTCGGGCCTTGAGACTGCTCCAGAGACCGAACCAGAAAAGAGCCAGCACATCTAGGAACAGGAGTAACAGATGCCCGGCGAGCATGCAGCTGAGCCAGAATTGACCCTCGGGGTCGTTTTCACCTTGTATCGTCAGGACTCCCAAAAAAAGACTGATGACTACGACCAGGACGATGGGTCCGCGGTATTGCCGCATCAGCGCTTCCCAGTGGCCTTGTGTGACTTCCTTGACTGAGATGGAAGTCGTGAAAAGAAGTTCCAAAGCGCCAGAGCGCCTGTCTTCACAAATGCGATGAGCCATCTCGATGCCAATCATGCACTTGAGGATGGTCGCACTGAGGTAGGTGGTCATGACCCATAAGCCATCTTCAGCATAGAACCATCGACCGTGAACCATGCTGCCCCAAATCCAGGCAATCAAGCCGATGAAAAAGGGGATCCATGGCCGAAACAAACTCCCTTTCTGTCGCAGGCGAAGCCAGGCGATGGGGCTGCTGGTCAGAAGTTCCTTTCGCCGCAGGGAATGCTTTTCCCTGGAGCTTGCTGAGAGGTTTGCCTTGAGGGGATTCAAGGACTTGTCCTGCCAGTTTCTCGGAATGCGAAAACAAGCTCCGATGAGTAAGAGCAAGATGAAACCCTGATTGATCCATAACGAATGCCAGAAGCTCTGCGATTGGGTCATGTAATTGCCCTCAAATGCCATGATAAGACCCATGACTGCACTGTGGATCGATGCCATCTCAAGGGTTTCCCCGGACATGTTATGCCCTGTCAAGAAGCTGACCAGTCCCCAAAGAATGGGAGCTCCGCCCAGTAACAATATCATCATACCAAGGGTTGCCCCTGCGGCCCTGCCAGCCCGCAGGCTGATCGACGACATGAAAATGCCTGCTGCCAAAGAAAGCAGCAGTGTGTTGAAAAGGATAAGAACCACTCGCCAAAATTCTCCCACGGCGACACTTCCAAGAAGGAGTGGAATGCCCAGCACCGGGAAAATAGCGATCAGCCCGGCAAATGCCTTGAGCGAAGTCGCCGCTAACTTGCCAAGAACGATGTCAAAGCTCCTGAGATCGGTTAGGAAAAGGAGCCCCAGGGTTCCGTCCCGTTTTTCTTCACTGATACAATCCGATGTGATCCAGATGCCAGCGGTGGCGGCATAAAAGAAGGCAATGCATGATAGGGTATAGAAGACGCTCACTCCCATCGTGGCCGGGGGAAAACGCCACATGAAAAAGACAATGGTGGCGGTGATGAAAATGGCCAATCCTGCGAGAACGGTGCGACTCCAGTAGAGACTCACTTGTCGCGAAGCAACCCGCATTTCTCGCTCAACAATGGGAAGTAGACTCATTTCAGATGGCTGGCATGCTTGGTGAGATATGGTTTACTGCGTGTCACCACGGGTGACTTGCATGAAGACATCTTCCAGTCCCATTTCGTGATTTTTGAGGCCAATCAGATGGATGTCATGGGCGACCAGGGTTTGAGCGATGACGCCCACATGGGCCTTTTCGGAAGCCATGGTGATACGAAGTTTGCCCTCCACCGCCTCAGCTTCACTGATTTCCGCGCGCGATTTGAGAAATCCAGCCGCTTTTTCGATATCTCCCTCGATGGTCGCCCATAAGACGTTTTGGTTTTCCTCCAGACCTTGAACTCCCTGAACGGGTCCGCTGTAGATGAGTTGGCCCCGTTCAATGATGGCGACCTGATTGCAAAGGCTCTCGAGTTCACTCAAAATGTGGGAAGAAATGATGATGGTCTTACCCATTTTCTGTAACTCCTGCAGAATAGCCATCATTTCAATCCGTGCCCTGGGGTCCAAGCCGCTGGCCGGTTCGTCCAACAGCAGGAGTTGTGGATCATGAATTAGAACGCGAGCTAGGCCGATGCGCTGTTGCATCCCTCTACTGAGTGCCCCGATCAGGGATCCTTTTTTTTCTGAGAGACCCACCAGTTCCAGGACATCTCTGACGGTGTTTTCCCGTTCTTTGGAAGGAATGCGGTAACAGGCGCCGAAAAAGTCAAGGTACTCAGTGACTTCCATGTCCTTGTAGACACCAAAAAAATCAGGCATGTAGCCGATGAGGTGTCGGACAGCATCGGCCTCCTGAACGACAGGATGCCCTAGGACGTTAGCCGTTCCTGAAGATGGAGCCAGGAAGGTCGAAAGGATACGCAAGGTGGTTGTTTTACCAGCCCCGTTGGAGCCGATGAATCCAAATAAGTCCCCCTTTTGAATGGTCAAATTCAACTGATCGAGTGCGACCATCTCACCATAGCGTCGGGTGAGCTGATGGGTTTGCACTGCTGGGATGCTGGGCGCTTGCGCCGATTGAGGAGTGTCCATGGCTAACAAAGAAATCCTTTCATGGGGTCAGAACATTGGGTTCAGGCGTGGGTAAAAGCATTCTCAAGACGGTATCCTTCTGAAAGGCTTTGGTCTGGAATTGATGCAATCCTTCGCCCGGAGACTCCTGCCCGGTCCAGGCGAGAAGAATCGGTGCTTGGTCGTCCAAATAGGGCGTCCAGTCCATCGAGTCGCTGGCGATCAGTGATTGATATTCTGGCATGTGCTCGTTGATTTTTTGAGTCAGAGTCATGGCAGTGACGGTATCGAGTGTTCCGTCCAGGCGATAGGTTTCTCCCAGAGCGCTTGAGCGACTACTGACTGCTTTTTTGAATTTTTCGGCCGAGTCGATCAGGAAGGAAGCCAGTCGAGTGCCGCTTTCCGGGGCAATGACTTCTTCAAGGGCTTCTCCTGGTCTCAGTCCTTTTGTCAAATCGTGGTAGCGATCTTTATAAATCAGGCGTAGACCCTCAACATGGAGACTTCCTTGGTTTTCTATCTGAAGCCGGTAGGATCCATCCTCTTCCAAGTGCATCTCTGTTTTCAGAGGAGGAGCTCCTTCCTCGGCATGACCTTCACCAATGATCAGTCGGCTTGTCCATACGGGGGTTTGCAGGGATGCCTGAGTGGTTTCGTTTTCATACGTTAATTCCGTGCGAGCCCCTCCAACGGTTCCCTGCCAGATGGCCCGAGCCTCAGGGCGAAGAAAGGTTGGTCGCTGCTTTTCTCCAAAAGGGTAGGCGGAGGTGTTCGGTGAATAAATGGATCCGTATTGGTGGTGGTGCACCACGGAGGCGCTTTTCGAGTATTCAACCCAGTCTTGAAGGTGCAATTCGCGGTATTCCAATTGACCTGACCGAAGCCTAAACCCCACGTAGTAGATCAAAATGGAGAAAAAAAGCACGTAAGCCGGGAAGGTTACCCAAGTCCACATTTCACGATGGATTTTCTTGAGGAACCAACGGTCTAGGGGGCCGATGATGATGAGGTAGGTCGTCAGCATGAGCATCAGCCAACCCACAGGTAATTTTTGGATCTGCCGACTTTCAATGAGTGAGCCCGCGATTCCATCCAGAAGCTGTCCACCGACCTCTCGCGGACGCGTCATTTCAAACCATTCACCAGGGATGCCACTGAGCTTGGCCCAGAACCAAGGGCGATTGAGCCAGCCTTTGATGGGTTCACGTTCTGGGTTGAAAGTTAAAAAGGCGACTTGTCCCAAGCCTCGTCGGGCATAAACCACCAGAGGAAGCCCATCCTGCACTATCCATGGAGTGCCATCGATGATGTTGCCCGTCAGGACGGGAAGGATCTGGTCTTGCCGAGATGCATCCTGCTGAGTGCGCAGATAGCGATTGTCGCGCAATGGATCGATGCGTTGTGCCATGTCCTTGTTCTGAACTTTGACTGGGTCGCAGGTTGACATGGGCGCAGATTGCGCAGAGGTGCTTTTGAGCCATTGCTCTAAGGCACCACTCCACGGAAGGGTGGCGATGCCAGTGGGTTGGAAGGGAATCAGATCAGCCCATTGGGGTGATTGCTGAATTTGAGTCGGATCCTCGGCGCAAAGGATCAAGTAGCCGCCAAGATGAATCCAGCTGCGTAGAGCCTGCCACTGGCTTGATTCCAGCTTCGTGCTTTGTGACGCATGCAGATAAAGGGCGTCCAAACCCTCATAGGCAATGGTATGGTGCGGCAGGTTTTCAGCCATGAGCCGCCCAACCTTTGGCATGAAGGCGCGGTCTTCAAACGCGGCCTGATCGGGCAATTCCGGCTGTCCAGCAAAGGATTCGCTGACCGATCCCAGGACAAAGCCATGAGGGCTGATTTCCACGTTTTGAAACTGACTTCGTTCGGCAAGAAGGTCCCCCGATTCATGATAAAGACGGATATCCCAGGTGAAACTGTTGCCTTCGTGAAAAAGGGGAATCTGAATTCTTTTGCGAGTCCCTTTGGGAAGTTCAACAGGTAGGGTGTGTTGGACCTGTCCGCCAGCCTTGTTGATTTGGATGATTCCAGAGAAACCTTCCATTGCATGGTAGATTTCAAAGGTGAGCGGTATCCAGCTTTGGCGCTTTACGACATCCCCATAGCCAGGGAAAATATCGAACTGCAGCTCCGCAGCTCCGCTGGGCTGTGCACCCGATTCCTGAAAACCATTGGATTGTCCGAGCACATTCCAGCAGCTTGCCAGCAGCATGAGGATCCGAAAGCATGAAGCAACTCTGGGTCGATCCCCTTTTGTGGCCTGGCCAGCCAGCCCCGGCAAAGAGTGGATGGTCCTTTGATCAGTCATGTCATACCCTGAGTGGTGCGCTGCTTTCAGGGAACGCTTCCTGAGACACCATTGAACCTCCATTGTCCTTGGAGGGCAAGTTTTGCGATGTTGCATTTCTCTCATCTCTTTGTCCCATGTATGGAAGTCACCGATGCCGCCATGAGGGTTGGATGAGCTCTCCAGGGCTCCTTTTAACGGTTTTTCCTATTGACCCTCTGTTTAAAATTTAGAAATCTCCCCATTCGGCCTCGCAAAGGCAACTGCTTTGATATGAGACATACCATCTCGGTTTTGGTTGAGAACAAATTTGGCGTGCTGACCCGTGTTGCGGGTTTGTTCAGTGGGCGTGGTTTCAATATTGACACGCTGAACGTGGCCCCATGCCATCAGCCAGGAGCCTCTCGGATGACCTTGGTCACCGAGGGTGACGACGCGACTTTGGTTCAAGTGGTGCGTCAGCTCAACAAATTACCCGAAGTGCTGGAGGTACAAGATTTCAGAGAGCAACTCTACGTGGATCGTGAGTTGGTCCTGATTCGGGTCAGTGCCGACGCTCAATCACGATCGGAAATCATGCAGATCACGACGATTTTTCGGGCCAAGATCATCGATGTTCATCCAGAGTCGGTGACCATTGAAATCACAGGGTCCGAGGGCAAGATCACCAAATTTATTGGCCTGATGGAACCCTATGGGATCCAGGCTCTCACTCGTACCGGCACCGTGGCGCTTCCTCGCGCCTGATCCGGACCTTTTTGACTAAGACAAACAAAACATCCAAAGCATCAAGATAATGCCAGCAAAAATATATTCGGATAAGGATGCCGATCTCAACGTGCTCAAGGGCAAGACCCTGGCCGTACTCGGTTTTGGTTCCCAAGGACACGCCCATGCCCTGAATCTCAAGGAGAGTGGCTGCAAAGTGATTATTGGCCTCTACAAAGGCAGTAAATCCATTCCAGTAGCACAGGAAAAAGGTTTCAAGGTTTACCCAACGGCAGAGGCGGTTCAGAAGGCGGATGTCATTTTCGTTGCCTTGCCTGACACCAAACAAGCCGATGTCTATGACTCGGATATTGCTCCGAATCTGACCAAGGGAAAAACGCTTCTCTTCTCTCACGGCTTCGCCATCCACTACAAAACGGTGGTGCCACCTGCCGATGTCGATGTGATTCTGGTAGCCCCCAAAGGCCCTGGCCACATCGTTCGACGCCAGTTTGTGGAAGGAAAAGGTGTGCCCGCCCTGATCGCGATTCATCAGAATGCCTCGCGAAAGGCCAAGAAAGTGGCTCTTGCATGGGCCAAGGGAGTTGGTGGAACCCGCGCCGGCGTCATTCAAACGACTTTCAAGGAAGAGACCGAAACTGATTTGTTCGGTGAGCAAACCGTTCTTTGCGGTGGCACCAGTGCCTTGATCATTGCTGGCTATGAAACCCTGATTGAAGCCGGTTATCAGCCTGAGATGGCCTATTTTGAGTGTCTTCATGAGCTCAAACTGATTGTGGACCTGATCAATGAATCTGGCATTCATGGCATGCGCTTCTCCATTTCCGAAACTGCCAAGTGGGGAGATGTCCATGTGGGGCCTAAAATCATCGATGCCAGCGTGAAGAAACGCATGAAAGCGGCCCTCAAGGCCATTCAAAATGGAAAATTTGCCAAGGAATGGGTCAATGAATACAAGACGGGCTACAAGAAATACAATGCCCTCCTCAAGGCAGGCGAAAAACATTCGATCGAAAAGGTTGGGACTCGCCTCAGGAACATGATGCCCTGGATGCAGAAGCGCTCCACTCGTGGGGTTCAGAGCTCCTACTGATTCTCTGCGAAACCTTATAACGATACTCATCAGGCTGGCCTCTCATTGCATGAGAGGCCAGTTTTTTTGCTGTTGTCAGGCAAGCGCAACCAAGGCACCTTTGAGGTGTTAGTAGCATTAATGAACATCGCAAATCCATTTCGAATTCTGCTGGCAGAGGTGATCGCTTCCTTCTGTCTGGCAGGCGCCATGACCACCTTGGCGCAGGATAGCGATGCCACTGAGGCGATTGATTCTCTTCGGGCCTCCTATCAAACGATATTGGACAGGAACCCTTTCAATCTTCAGCCCCCGCCTGAGCCTGAACCTGAGCCTGAACCTGAGCCTGAACCGGAAGAGGAAGAGAGCCCTGAGCTGGATGAGCTGAATCTCAAAATCGCGGGTGTCAGTGCCAAGGATGACTTGCGCCGGGTGTGGATGGCCATGACCATTCCCAACCCCGATCCTGAGTTGCCACCGGTGGAAAGGTTTTTTTCCTTCACCGAGTCGGAGGATGAGCACCATGGCCTCAAGGTCACTCGCATTGGAATGGATGGAAACATCGCCATCGAGTATTATGGTAAATCGCATGACCTAACCTTTGAGGATAATCGTTACCAGGGAGCCAGTGGTGGGAAGAAGAAGAAACCGGCCGCCAAGGGCAAGCCTGGTTCCAATGTCAAACAGCCTACCCGAATCAGCGCTCGCGAGCTGATTCAGCGACGAGCCGAAGAGCAGGCAAAAAAGGCAAGTGGTTCCAACCCCAATCGATCCCTGCCTTCGGTCCCCAATAACAGAGCCCAGCCTGTCGGTGCGGTGCGACCCGTCACTAACAACAGTGGAAACCTTCTGCGCAATGCCGTAGCTCCTGTAACACGCGCCAATGGGTTGAGTTTACCTGCCCAACAGATTCGCAATTCCCCGAACAACTCTCAGCAATTTTCCAGGGAAGAGCAAATGCTCATGATTGAGGCCGCTCGGGCTCTCAATGAGCGTGAAGGCATTGCCATGCCTCCTATACCGGGTCGGTAAGCAGAACAGTTTCCAGGGCGTTTGATCATGTCCCTCTCGAAAAGCCTGAGGTGAAGTCATTCTCACAGTGGGCAGAGAAAGGCAAGTCCTCACTTATCATGGCAGGTGCTTGCCGATTTCCCCTCGTGCCCATCACATGAAAGACTCTTCAAAAATTGGACTCGCCGGTGCCATCGCACTTGTGATCGCAAACATGATGGGTGCGGGCATTTTCACTACTACTGGATTTCTGGTGGAGGAAATGCCATCGCGAACGACGGTCCTTCTGGCGTGGGCGCTTGGAGGTGGTTTGGCCCTTCTCGGGGCCATTTGCTATGGGGATTTGGTGCGACAATGGCCTGAATCCGGTGGTGAGTATCTTTTTTTATCCCGGGCCTTACATCCTTCCATGGGATATGTAGCGGGATGGGTTTCCCTGTTTGTGGGCTTCAGCGCTCCGACGGCAGCAGCAGCGTATGCAGTGGGTGCTTACACACGAGCTACTGGGTTCGAACCTGATCCCCGATGGATGGGCACTTTTTGGATCGTCCTCTTCAGCCTCTGCCATGGAAAAGGCATTGGTATGGGGGCCCGGATTCAAAACGCATTGGTGCTTTTGAAACTCGTCCTTTTGTTGGGGGTGATGATCTGGGCCTGGACAAAGATGGAGGTGCCGGAAATCTCCCCAAAAGAGCCTTTTGAACTGAGCACGTTTTCTGTCAGCCTGGTGTGGATTTACTTTTCTTACTGCGGATGGAATGCCGCCGTTTACATTGCGAGTGAGGTGAGGGACCCAGGGCGGCAATTGCCCCTAGCATTGTTTGCAGGAACCCTTCTGGTGACCTTTTTCTATGTGGCTCTTAATGCCCTTTTTCTTTGGGGAGTGCCCTTGGACGTCCTTGCAGGTAAGGAAAATGTGGCTCGGGTTGCTTTTGATTATCTGGGGGGAAGTTCTCTTGGAAGCATGGTATCCTTTGTCGTTTTGATAGCTCTGTTGTCCTCCATTTCCTCCATGACCATGGCAGGTCCGAGG